>OLIW01000006.1_pt1 | contig 271931 bp, 217 predicted proteins | sample 1601321 | NCBI WGS metagenome assembly OLIW01 (sample SAMEA2452114, study PRJEB22498) | human gut metagenome
CGGCAGAAATACATACCGAGACAAAGGTAAAGACCGTCGTAAAGGTTGATACGTTACTTATCTCTGCACCTATGGCTCCTCTGTTGGTCTTCCGACTAACAGATACTATGCGTATCGGTGACACTGTTGTTCATCGCGAGCAGGCTTATTACGAAGATAGTCTTTATCGTGCATGGGTGAGCGGGTATCGTCCGAAACTTGATAGCTTGATGGTGTTCCCTAAGACGGTGTATCAGACGGTGACGAATGATATTTACCACACCATTGCACCTAAGAAGAAGCGTTGGGGACTTGGCTTGCAAGCAGGATGTGGCTTTTATCCTGGCCAAAGTGGTTTTTATGTTGGGGTTGGAGTGAGTTATAATTTGTGGCAGTGGTAAAGAAGTGGAAGTCATCTTTTAACGATAAGAGACACCTCAAGTCGAAAGATTCGAGGCTTTTTAATGTTAATGATTAAACTTCTAGTATCTTTGCGAAAAAAGATATTATGAAAGTAAAACAGGAATATGAAAGAATGCCAGCTAATGAAGTCTGGAATATAATAGTAGCCTATATTAATAAGAATAAACAGTTTTTATCTACTACTGGTATTAAATACAATGCCAAGGTAATAAATGATTCTATAGAATACAAAGGTGGCAAGGAAGGAAGTAATAGAGCCACGGAAGGAGAATCTATCAGTAAGAATCAATTTATTTCCGCATTCAGACAAGCTCGCGATCTGGAATGTATTAACACCCAAAAAGTCAAGTCGTTCATTAACAGAAAGCAAAGCCCATTTGTAGGTCTTCTAAAGTCAGTTGGTATTATTGGATAAACATTGGCTATAAGATATTATTAGCTTCTATATATACTGTCATTGCTTTTATTGTTTAGGTGATCTATAAACTTACCATACTTTTTTTGTTTCTAAATTTTACGATTATGAAAGAATATGTTGAGAAATACATAAATGAGTTACATACTGATAATCACCGTTATTTGTCTTGGGAACATTGTTACAAGGCATTTGGTAATTCTGAAAACTCAATTGATTATTTGGCATTACATCTTGCTTTCTATTTAGCAAGTTGGGGTATGTATAGAGGTTCCACGACCTTGCTTAAGAAAGATTATAAAGTACATTATGAGGTCGTTAAACTAATTAAACCAGTAGCTTTAAATAGAGAGTCTATTAAGAGCTTAACAGAAATACAGGGGTTAATGCATAAAATATTCCAAGAATATGATAAGGTTAGCGTTAAGGCTTCAAAGACTTTGCAAACAAAGATCTTGTTAGGTACTTTAGGTTGTTTTCCTGCATTAGACCGCTTCTTTATAGATGGATGGAATTTAACATTTGAATCGAATCCAACTGATGAGAATATATTTAGCTTTGTTCAAGAAAATATTTCAGAAATTGAAAACTGTCAGAAGATTATTGGTAGGAATATGATATACCCTCCAATGAAGATTGTAGATATGTATTTCTGGCAAAAGGGATATGATAAATATCTTGAAGGGAAAAGGGCAGCCGAATAAGCTGCCTTTTTCTTTGCCTTTTCCTAGCTATGATTTACCTTTGCGACAAAAACAATATGGAATTTAATTATGACGAAGAAAGCGTGAACGCCTTAATAAAATGGGCTGAGAACGCACAGCTACCTAAAGAGGTAGTACTTAGTGAAGCTGAACATATTACTGACACCAGTATTTATGTTAGAGCCAATATCAACGACATTAAACAGCATTACCCGGATGGATTTTACAATCCGGCCATTACGCGTCTGTACAGGCTGAAGGAATTTGTAGAAGGGGCGGCTGAATAAACCGTCCCTTATTCTTATATATAGGAGGCAATAAAATATCGCCTTTTGAGTACCAAGCTCATCAGCGCGCATCCACATCTCTTGCTTGGTCTTCATGTGCTATTACTAATGAGCTTTTAAAAAGTTTAGTCCAGACACAAAAAAAATGAAAAATCCCCATAGTAACCCAACTACGGGGATAGTATCTGAACCACAATTACCCTTTCATCATCATGATATCTGCTCTCATCTCGATGTAGTCTTTATATTTTTCGGGGTTGTTCACGTAATCGATCACCCGATTGATTGCTATTTCAGCTTGCTTTTGCTTGACTTTTGTATAGAACCTGATAATTCCTTTACTTTTATCAGAATGCCCAAGACAGTAGTCTATTACGCCATCTGGGATGCCGAGTTCGGAAGCGAATTGGGCAAAGGTTTTACGTGCGGAATAGAAGCATAGTGTTTGCTTGATTCCTAAATGGTTTTTCAGTTCCCTCATACAAAGATTGATATACTTCTGTAAATTTGAATACGTGTAAGAATACCCTAAATCCAGCACGCCTTTTTTATTAATATACTTATTTATTATAGTTCTTGCTTCTGGATGTATCGGTATTGTAATATTTGCTTTTCCTGTCTTTGCATGTAGTGTTTTAGTTCTCTCGAAAGAAAGAATGTCTGATGATAGGTCTACTGATAATAGGTCTTTCAGATTTATCCCGCATAAATAGAAAGATAGTAGAAGCATATCTTTTCCTAAACTAATCCTCTTCCCGTCTAATTCGGTATTTCGTATTCTTTGAAACTCCTCTATTGTTAGATCGCACTCCTTGGGTTCGGCAGTCGGGATTTTGGTATAAGCAAAGGGATGTACATCTTGTTTAAGAATGCCGGCTTTGATTAATTCGTTGATTCTTGCTTTCAGGTGAGTTAGTCTTAATCCTATATTCCCATTGGCGTACCCCTTTCTCATCATCCATTTTTTGAAATGTTCTATTAATAATGTGTTGACAGCAGGGATGGGAACATCTCCTTCGGCATTGGTAAATATACGGATCGTCTCTTGGTTCATTTTTGCATAGCTTTCTCTTCCTTCTACTTCAAACTCTGCAATACGCTTCTTCCAATATCCAATAAAGGAAATATGAGATGGCTTTTCTTTAGAGATAATTATTTGTTTGATCTGCATAGCAGAGAGATACTCAATGTTTTCTATGGAGTCAAATTTCTCTTTATATTGTGAGAATACAAACTCTAATCGTTTGTTCATTACACTTGCATCTTTGCGATATGCGACCTTTCCATTTTCGAATTCTGCGATATCATCCAATAGAAAGGTTGTTTTGATGTAAGCCCGCTGTTTCTTTTGGGAGATACAGACTAAGATCGGCAGTCTGCCATCTTGTTCCTTAATGGAACTTAATACTGTTAATCTGATTGTTGCCATAAGCTGAATAATCAAACACAATTCTACTATACAACTTTAGCCATATATATTTGCAGAAATGTGCTTTTTTTTATTCAGATGAGACTTTTTAGAAGAAAAAACGCTGATTAAAATATTTATAATCAGCGTTTTACTGTTGAGCCGCTAGCCAGACTTGAACTGGCGACCTACGCGTTACGAATGCGTTGCTCTACCAACTGAGCTATAGCGGCAACGGCTTTTTGTTTTACGGGGTGCAAATTTACAGCTTTCTTCGAAACTACGAAAAGAAAAGAAGATTTTTTTGAGAAAATCTTTCTTAAAGCTATTTTTGAGGTCTGTTCTGTCATTTTCCTTCTAAAAAAATTGTTTTATCAATATAAAAAATACATCTTTGCAAAAGTGTATATCAACCTAAGATCTGACAATAATTATGAACCTAAAAGTTTATTATAGAAATCTTTCATCCCGCATTGCATCTAAATGGACGATTTTGGCTATTGATATCTGCTTGGTTGTGATTTCTATGCTTTTAGCATGCATACTTCAATTGGGAGTTTCTTCTATAATATATAAGGTATCATTATATATATGGATGATTTTATTCTCGCTTTCTTGTAATCTGTGTTTCTTTTCTGTCTTCCATACCTATGTTGGAGTTATTCGTTTCTCTTCGTTTGTGGATATTTACAGAGTGTTTATATCTCTTACAATAAGCTATGGTTTATTGGGTATTGGTAATTTTTGTTGGTCGGCTTTTGGATTTGGAGAAACATTACCGAATGGGATTGTCTTTATAGCATATATTCTCAATTTTACTTTTATGGTATGTCTGCGCATTTTAGTGAAAATGCTGCATGAGGCTTTATCTTTTGATGATCGGCACTGCGTAAATGTATTTATTTATGGCTTTCGCGGGACAGGAGTAAATATAGCTAAATCGATGCGGGTCAGTCGAAATAATCATTATCGTGTATGCGGCTTTATTTCAGATGAACCTTGGATGATAGGTAAGCATACAATGGGGTGTAGGGTTTATGCTAATAATAATAAGTTGTTTGAGCATTTGAAAAGAAAGAATGTACAAACGGTTGTTGTGTCACCAGATAAGCTGGCAGATTTAGAATCATCTGGTGTAATGGAGCGAATGTTGGCCCAAAATATTCATGTAATGACAGTACCACCCTTAAGTAACTGTCTGGATGACGGGATTATAAAAGATATTCATATAGAGGACTGGCTTCGTCGTGAGCCTATCCAGGCTGATATCCGAAAGATTGCTGCTTATATTGAAGGGCATCGGATATTGGTGACTGGTGCTGCAGGTGCTGTGGGACGTGAAATTGTTCGTCAATTGGCGGCTCTGAATCCTTATCAATTGATATTAGTTGATCAGGCTGAATCTCCTTTGTATGATGTTCAATTGGAATTATCAGATCATTGGAAGAACCTTGAAGTAAAGGTCCTGGTAGCGGATGTTGCTAATCGTAGTAGGATGGAAGCTATATTTAAACAGTATATGCCACAGTTGGTCTTTCATGCAGCGGCTTATAAAAATATTTCTATGTTGGAGGATTATGCTGCTGAAGCGTTGCAGGTTAATGTTTTAGGTACTAAAAATATTGCAGATTTGGCGATTAAATATAAGGTGTATAAATGTATGATGATTTCTACGAATCATGCTCTGTCACCAGTTCATGTAATGGGATACAGTAAGCGTTTGGCTGAAATCTATATGCGGGGACTTTCGCAAAAAATCAGGCAAGAGGAGCTTACTGCTAAATTATTTGTAGTCCGCTTTGCGGATGTATATCCGGAGGCTCCCCGTAGTTTGATGACCTTACCGGAAGCTTGCCTACTGATATTGGAAGCAGGAAATCTTGGTGAAAATGGAGGTATATATGTCTTTGAGGATGAATCGGCGGAGGAAACTGAAGCTACATGTTATGACAAAGTGAGGAGAAGCAGGGAAGATATTGCAGGAGTTGATAAGGTCTGTAAACAGATTGATTCTTTAGTTGAAAAATACGAATCGGGTGAGCCTCTGACAATAATTAACGAAATGAAAAAAATAATTTCATGTATTGCTGAACATCCGGTAGAGGTCTGAGCTCTTGATAGAGACGGTTTTAAAATCTTTTTCCAAAATTTAGATGTAAAATAAATGGGCGTTATAAAATAATATGCTACCTTTGTGCCCGATTTATATTAATTATAGGAATTCTAAAGATTAATCAAATATCTTATGCGCAGATTAATAACACTATTCTTTTTAATTTTCGTCCTTTCTGGAGTGGCTATGGCCCAGCAGATGTCGGATGATCAGGTTATTCAATACGTAAAGGAAGCAAATAAAAGTGGAAAAAGTCAGAAGCAGATAACCACAGAACTATTGCGTAGAGGGGTGACCAAAGAGCAAGTTAGCAGGATACAACAGAAATATTCGGAAAGTAATACTGTAAGTAATAAATCCAATGAAATGCCTTCTCAATTGCGTCAACGTACTTTAGTTGATGATGGGGGAGGGCAGAGAAGAACTACTGACTATTCAGAAGTGGGAATGCTTGATGAGACTGTAGGGGGGAGAGTAGATAATAGGGCTGATAATACTGCTACTACAGATAATGCTTCTCAAATTTTTGGTCATGATGTATTTACAAACCGGAATTTAACGTTTGAACCGAGTATTAACCTGGCTACTCCGGTGGACTATCGTTTAGGACCTGGCGATGAGGTTATTATTGATGTTTGGGGTGCTTCGGAGAATACAATTCGCCAAAGTATTTCACCTGAAGGAACTATTCAGGTGAGCGGGTTGGGACCTGTTCAATTAAGTGGAATGACTGTAAAAGATGCCAATGCATATTTACAACGTGAATTTTCAAAAATATACTCAGGAATATCAGGAAGTGAACCTACCTCTCAAATAAAGTTGACTTTAGGGGATATCCGGACTATACAGATTAATATAATGGGTGAAGTTGCTGTTCCTGGAACATATACATTATCCTCTTTTTCCTCTGTTTTCCATGCTTTGTATCGTGCTGGCGGTGTTAATAAAATTGGTAGTCTGCGTAGTATTAAGGTAGTTCGCAATGGCAAAACGATTGCTGATCTGGATGTTTATGATTACCTTATGAAGGGTAAGATGAAAGATGATATCCGTCTTCAGGAAGGAGATGTAATTATAGTTAACCCTTATGAATCTTTGGTGCGAATAGCTGGTAAGGTAAAGCGCCCGATGTTCTATGAAATGAAGCCAACAGAGACTGTTGCTACTATTTTGAATTATGCTGGTGGCTTTACTGGAGATGCTTACAAAAAGGCAGTTCGTATTATTCGTAAAAGTGGTCGCGAACATCAGGTATATAATGTAGACGAAATGGATTACTCTGTTTTCCGTTTGGATGATGGTGACTCCATTTCTGTAGATGCCGTATTGAAGCGTTTTGAGAATCGCGTAGAAATTCGTGGTGCTGTTTATCGCTCTGGTTTATATGAATTGAGTGGGACAGTAAATACTGTAAAGCAATTAATAAAGAAAGCTGAGGGATTAAGAGGTGATGCATTTTTGAATCGTGCACTTTTAGATCGTGAGAATGAAGATTTGTCTCATGAGGTAATTGCTGTGGATTTAGGTGGTTTGCTTAAAGGAACTGTAGCTGACATACCATTGCAGAAAAATGATATTTTATATATACCAAGCATTCATGACCTGAAAGAGGAGGAGACTATCTCTATTCATGGTGAAGTTGCAAATCCGGGTACATTCCTCTTTTCTAAGAATATGACTATCGAAGATTTGTTGGTTCAGTCTGGTGGCTTATTGGAAGCAGCTGCAACTACAAAGGTTGATATTACCCGTCGTATTAAGGATCCGAAGAGCACTTCTTTTAGCAGTGTTTTAGGAAAGACTTATTCATTTGATATTAAAGACGGCTTAGTAGTAGGTGGAGAAGGAGATTTCCACTTGGAACCGTTTGATGAAGTATATGTTCGCAAGAGTCCTGCATATCGCAAGCAGCAGAATGTAGTTGTTGCAGGGGAAGTACTCTTCGGTGGCAATTATGCTTTAGTGAAGAAGAATGAGCGTTTGTCTGATTTGATTTCAAAAGCTGGCGGAATTACTCCGGATGCTTATGTAAAAGGTGCGCGCTTGATTCGTAAAATGACGGAAGAAGAACAACGCCGTCAGGCCGATGCTGTTCGGATGGCTCGAATGGGAGAGGGAAAAGACTCTATTTCTGTTGAGAAGCTGAACATATCAGACACTTATACTGTTGGTATTAATTTGGAGAAGGCTATCTCTAATCCAGGTAGTGATTTTGACTTGGTTTTGCGTGAAGGGGATGTTTTATTCATTCCTGAATATATTAATACGGTAAAAATTAGTGGAGCGGTTATGTATCCCAATACTGTATTGTATAAGCGTGGTGAAAGTTTACGTTATTACATCAATCAGGCAGGTGGTTATGGTAATCTGGCCAAGAAGAAAAAAGCTTATGTAGTATATATGAACGGTACGGTATCCCGTCTGAAATCTCGCGATAAAAAGGCTATAGAGCCTGGCTGTGAGATTATTGTTCCAAGCAAGGAAGAAAAGAAGCGGATGAGTACTGCTGAGATTTTAGGTATGGGTAGCACAACCGCCTCCATTGCTGCTATGATTGCAACCATGGTTAACCTCTTTAAGTAATAGAAGTTATGAGTGAAGAAAACAAACTGAATACAACTCCTCAACAGCCGGAAGAACAAGAGATCGATTTAATAGAACTTGCTCAAAAGGTGTGGGCAAGTAGGAAACTGGTTTTCAAGGCGTGTGGATATGCTGTGTTGGTGGGACTGGTTGTAGCATTCAGCATCCCGAAAGAATACTCTACAAGTGTGACGTTAGCACCAGAGACTGGTGGTAAGTCGGGTGGAGGTAGTATGGGGGCATTAGCGGCTATGGCAGGTATCAGTTTAGGTGCTTCCAGTGGTGAAGATGCTCTTTCACCGGAACTCTATCCTGATATTGTAAGTTCCACTCCCTTTCTGATTGAACTTTTTGATGTAAAGGTGAAGGATCAGAAAGATAAGATTGATACAACACTTTATGCCTATTTGGACGAGTATCAGCGTGGACCTTGGTGGGGAGCCATCACTTCAGCTCCTTTTAAAGCATTGGGTTGGGTGATATCTTTGTTTAAAGATAAAGAAGAAGAAGGTGTCGCTGTTAAAACAGATCCATTCAGATTAACCAAAGATGAAGCTGCAATTGCAACTGCCTTGAGCAAACGTATTTCTGTTTCTGTAGATAAGAAAACAGGTGTTACGACTTTGTCGGTTACTATGCAGGATCCTTTGATTTCAGCTTCATTGACAGATACGGTAATGCGTTGCCTGCAGAACTATATCACGGATTATCGGACCAATAAGGCGCGTCATGATTTAGCTTTTACAGAGAAACTCTATAAGGAGGCTAAAGATAATTATACTGCTGCACAGTCAAAGTATGCATCTTTTGTTGATGCTAATCAAAATATAATTTTGTTAAGTTATCGTGCTGAACAAGAACGCTTGCAAAATGAAATGAATTTAGCATATAATGTGTATACTCAGGTTGCTCAACAATTACAGATGGCTAAGGCTAAGGTGCAAGAAATTACTCCGGTGTACACGGTTGTACAGCCGGCATCAGTTCCTTTGCGTCCGGCGAAACCCAATAAAGTAATGATTCTTATCGGTTTTATTTTCTTAGCTGGAGTAGGTAGTGTAGGTTGGATTTTATTTGTAAAGGATTTATTAAAAGGATGGAAAAAGCAAACAACAATATGATGATGGATGAAAATGCGTGTTGCTGGTATATTGTATATACGGCACCGAGATTGGAACGTAAATTGATGCAGCACTTAAATGTTGCAGGGTATAAGACTTTTTGTCCTATGCAAACAATATATGTAAACTGGAATGGGAAAATGAAGGAGATTATTGTTCCTTTTTTCTCAGGTTGTGTTTTTGTAGAAGGAGATTTGAAGGATATAACTCCTATTGTAGCATCTCAGAAAGCCGCTTTTTTAGTGGGTACTGATGGCAAAGAACTTTCTATTGTGTCAGATAAAGCAAACCTTTCAAGTAAGTTTGCTCAATTGTTGAAGTAATGATGAAGCTGATTTCGGAAGAACTATTGGACGGGGTAACTCATGATGCTCAGGAGAATTCTCGTTTACGAATGAATTATAATTTTCATGAGTCTTTAGATGCACCTATTCACCGTCTTCTTAATGCTCTGGAGCCGGGAACTTATCTCCCTCCTCATCGTCATGTAGATAAGGAAGAAACTTATATTGTTCTGCGCGGAAGTCTGATAGCGTTTTTCTATGATGATATGGGCAATGTGACGGAAAAAGTTAATCTGAATCCATCAGCTGGAATGTATGGAGTGGAAATTCCTTCCGGTACTTGGCATAGTATTGTAGTTTTAGAGTCTGGTACTGTTATCTTTGAAATAAAGAGTGGCCCTTATAAGCCACTTCCGCCAGAAGATGTTGCGCCATGGGCACCTGCACCTTCCGATGTGGAAGGCGCGGCTATATTTATGAAACGAATGTTGGAGGTCTAGTTTGTACCTTCAAACATTCGACTTCGTGCCAACATGCATGCCCCAACAATACCCGCCTTGTCTTTTAACTTAGAGGTTGTAATGACTGAGTCTTTATTGACGAGGTTTAGAGAATACTTTCGTACTGCTGTTCTGATGGGTTGGGTAATGTAATCTTCAGTCAGAGATAATGTTCCTCCGATTATTACTAATTCGGGATTGAAGATATTTATAAGTCCTGCTATTTGTTTACCTAATTTTTGCCCTATTTCTTCTACTATTTCAATACATAAGAGGTCTTCTTTATTCACCGCAGCTATAATTTCATCCAGTGTTATTGGAGTTTCCATATTTACCCGGTTGGATAAAATTGAATTTTCTCCTTTTAGTATCCGTTCCAGCAGAGTACGATGTAGGGCAGATCCGGAAGCTTCTGTTTCCAAACAACCTTTTTTGCCACAATGACAAATAATCTCATTGTCAAATGTATTCACATGCCCAAACTCTCCGGAAAATCCTGACTTTCCTTTATAAATTTTTCCGTCTATAATGATTCCGATTCCTAATCCCCAACTGATATTAACGAAAATAATATCTTTCTCTCCTTTTACACATCCTTGCATATATTCTCCATATGTCATGGCGCGTGTATCATTATCAATCGTTACAGGATAACCGAGTCTTTCACTTAATACATCTGCGAGGGGACGTTCTTCAAAATTAAACTGACTGAAACTATATCCCGATTCAGGATTTACTCTTCCTGATACGTTTACATTAATATTCAATATCTTTTCCGTATCTATCGGGAGTTTTTTTATAAAATTGAGAATCAGATTGCAAAGTTCGTTCATTCCATCTAAGGAGTTTTCAAAATTATAAGGTATATCCATTTTAAGTTCTACCATATCGCCTTTGAAATTTATTAATCCAATATTGATAGAGAATTTCTTAATGTCTACTCCTATGAAATAGCCTGATTTGGGGTTTAGTCCATATAAGTTAGGATGTCTTCCTCCGCTTGTTTCCAGTTTGCCATAATCGTTTATGTATCCTTCGTCATACATTTCTCCAATTAGTTTAGTAACTGTAGGAACACTTAAATCCAGTTCTTTTGAAAGATCAGGAATTGTCGAACTACCATTATATATATAATAGGTAATAATCCTTTTTTTAATGAGGGCATTTTTAGACCCCATTTCTATTTCTTTTAAAAACTGCTGATACATATATCTTGTTAATTTCATTATTTACCACAAAGATAATTAATATTTTTATTAACCTCAACCTTTTATAATGGAAAAGAAAGCATTTGTTCTTTTATGATTCAATTCATGCTTAGTATATTAAGCTTTATCCCACCTCGTTTTTTATATTTAGTTCGTATTCATTTCTCTTTTTTCTTTATTAAGGGCTAAAAATAAGGCATGATTTAATGAAATACTGATGAAAATAAGATTTTAATAATAAAATAATTTATTATCTATTGTTTATTTAATAAATATATCTATATTTGCATCGTATTATAAACAAGAAACGCTTTATAATAATAAAACTTAAACACGCATTCAATAGGTTAACATATATAATATACAGAAAGGAATACTATGAAAACAAGTAACCGCAGAGAATTTTTAAAGAAAGTCGCTTTAACAGGAGCTTCCGCTTTGGTAGCTCCTGGACTGCTGGCCACTGAAGCAATGGAGAGCACTTCATTTGCTTCAATACAGAAAAGCGATGGTCGGCTTATTATTCCTAAAGAGAATGGGTTAAAGATTACCGGGACTTTTTTAGATGAAATATCACATGATATTCCTCATCAAAATTGGGGCGAAAAAGAATGGGATCAAGATTTCCGGCACATGAAAAATATAGGAATTGATACTGTTATCATGATCCGTTCCGGCTATCGTAAGTTTGTCACCTATCCTTCTAAATATTTATTGGGTAGAGGATGTTATATGCCCTCTGTTGATTTAGTAGACATGTACCTTCGCTTAGCGGAGAAATATCAGATGAAGTTTTATTTTGGTCTGTATGATTCCGGAAAATACTGGGATACGGGTGATTTGTCATGGGAGATTGAAGATAACAAGTATGTGATCGATGAAGTCTGGAATCAATATGGTGAAAAATATAAGAGTTTTGGTGGCTGGTATATAAGTGGTGAAATCAGTCGTAAAACCAAGGGGGCCATTGATGCTTTTCGTGCAATGGGAAAACAATGTAAGGATGTGTCTGGTGGTTTACCTACTTTTATTTCTCCTTGGATTGATGGAAAGAAGGCTGTGATGGGGACTGATAAGTTAACTAAGGAAGATGCTGTTTCAGTTCAGGAACACGAAAGAGAATGGAATGAAATATTTGATGGAATCCATGAAGTGGTTGATGCGTGTGCTTTTCAAGATGGGCACATTGATTATGATGAATTAGATGCCTTCTTTACAGTAAATAAAAAGCTGGCAGATAAATATGGAATGAAATGCTGGACGAATGCGGAGACATTCGATCGTGATATGCCTATAAATTTCTTGCCGATCAAGTTTGATAAGCTTAGAATGAAATTGGAAGCTGCAAAGAGAGCCAGCTATGATAAAGCCATTACGTTTGAGTTCTCACATTTCATGAGTCCTCAGTCTGCTTATTTACAAGCTGGACATTTATATGATAGATATAAGGAATACTTTAATATCAAATAATATGAAACGTTTATTGAAATATCTATTTGTTTGTTGCATCTGTATCCTGAATATGAGTGCCATGGCTCAATCTGCTTCTGGCATTAAGGGAAAGGTTATGTGCCAAGGTAAAGGAATATCCAATGTCGTGGTGACGAATGGTTTCGACTGCGTGTTGACAGACACGAAAGGAATGTATAGTTTACCATATCATCGGGATGCATGTTTTGTTTATGTGACGACTCCGGCCGGATATCTGCCTCAAAGAGAAGCGAGTCTTCCTCACTATTATAAAAGAATAGACAGTGAAGTGGAAAACTATGATTTTACCTTGATTAAGAATCCTAGGAATGATGATAAACATATCTGTCTGGTACAGTCTGATGTACAAGCTGCCAAAGCTAGTGACATTGAGGGGTATATGAAATATTTGAAAGATGTTCGTCAATTTGTAGGTGAACGGCGAAACAGTGATATTTTTGTTTTGGATTGTGGTGATATTGTGGGTAATGCACCGGCTATATTTCCTTCTTATATCCAAGCTTCTAATGTCTTGGATCTTCCTTTCTATCGTGCTGTAGGCAATCATGATATGGAATATGGAGTACGCTCTTATGAACATTCTTACAAGACTTTTGAAGAGTATTTCGGACCGATCTATTATTCTTTCAATCGGGGTAAGGCACATTATATTGTATTGAATAACTGCTTCTATATTAATCGTCATTATCGCTATATAGGCTATATTGATGAGCGAACGCTGCAATGGATAGAGGCGGATTTATCTTTCGTACCGAAAGATCATCTGGTTTTTGTTGCAATGCATATTCCAAGCAGCTCTACAAAAGAGCTACAGTTTAATGCATTACTTCCTGATGAAACCAGCAATGCCTCCAGTTTATATGATCTTTTAGCCGGATATGATGCACACATATTCTCCGGACACACCCATTACAATTGGAACGTTGTGTTTAATGATAAACTCATGGAACATAATACGGCGGCTGTTTGCGGTACTTTCTGGAAAGCCGATATCTGTACGGATGGTACCCCCAGCGGTTACGGAATTTATGAAGTAAATGGTAACAAGGTTACTTGGAGCTATAAGAGTGCGGGATTTCCTATTGATCACCAATTCAGAGGGTATCCAGTCGGTTCTTCAGAAGAATACCCCCAGGATATTATTGCCAATGTTTGGAATTGGGATGAGTTATGGAAAGTTGAGTGGTATGAGAATGGTAAGTGCATGGGTGAGATGCAACGTTTCGAAGGGTATGATCCTGAAGCAAAGATTATCTGTTCGGATAAAGAACGGGTAGAATATGACTGGATTATGCCTATAAAAACAGAGCATTTATTTAAAGCGACTCCCCAAAATAAGAATGCCGTTATCGAGATAGTAGTAACGGATCGTTTCGGACATATATATAAGCAAAATATTAAATAACAATTCTATGAAATCTACAATTAATATAGGGTACCTTGTTTTTCTGTCAGTTGTTGCTGCCTTAGGTGGTTTCCTCTTTGGATACGATACAGCTGTCATTTCCGGAACTATTGCTCAGGTGACAGAGTTGTTTAAACTTGATGCCTTACAGCAGGGATGGTATGTAGGATGTGCATTAATAGGCTCCATAGTCGGAGTACTTTTTGCCGGAGTCCTAAGTGATAAATTCGGTCGTAAACTGACTATGGTTATTTCAGCGGTTTTATTTTCTACATCAGCCATTGGATGTGCTTTATGTGCTGATTTTAACCAGTTGGTCGTTTACCGTATAATTGGTGGCATTGGTATTGGCGTTGTTTCTATAATATCTCCACTTTACATTTCAGAGGTTTCTGTTGCCCAGTACAGAGGACGATTGGTTTCTTTATATCAATTGGCCGTGACTGTTGGTTTTTTAGGTGCATATTTAGTGAATTACCAACTGCTGGCTTATGCTGAAAGTTGTACTAATCCAGGAACTGGCTGGTTTGATTTAATTTTTGTAACTGAGGTGTGGAGAGGAATGTTAGGAATGGAGACTCTTCCTGCTATACTGTTCTTTATCATCATTTTCTTTATACCGGAAAGTCCCCGCTGGTTGATTTTGAAAGGACAGGATACCAAGGCTACAAATATTTTGAAGAGAATTTATGTTTCTGCTAAGGATGTAGCATTTCAGGTGAATGAAACGAAATCGGTTTTATCTTCCGAATCAAAATCCGAATGGTCTTTATTGTTGCAACCAGGAATTCTAAAAGCTGTCATCATTGGTGTTTGTATTGCTATATTAGGCCAGTTTATGGGAGTAAATGCCGTTTTGTATTACGGCCCTTCTATCTTCGAGAATGCAGGTTTGTCAGGTGGCGATTCTCTTTTCTATCAGGTTCTGGTAGGATTGGTTAATACTTTAACTACGGTTCTGGCATTAGTCATTATTGATAAAGTCGGCCGTAAGAAGTTAGTTTATTATGGAGTTTCGGGTATGGTCGTTACTTTGTTACTAATAGGATTCTATTTCTTGTTTGGTGAATCCTTAGGTATTTCAAGCATATTCCTGCTTATATTCTTTTTGTCTTATGTATTTTGCTGTGCTGTCTCCATATGTGCAGTGGTATTTGTCCTTCTTTCTGAAATGTATCCTACCAAAGTTCGCGGATTAGCTATGTCTATCGCAGGATTTTCTTTATGGATCGGAACGTATCTTATTGGTCAATTAACCCCCTGGATGCTCCAGAATCTTACCCCCGCCGGAACATTCTTTTTATTTGCCGTCATGTGCGTTCCTTATATGCTTATTGTTTGGAAACTCGTTCCTGAGACTACCGGCAAGTCGCTGGAAGAGATTGAGCGTTACTGGACCAGTTCCAAATAGAAATCGACCTTAATATACATATATAATATAGAGAATTATGGATTTTAAAAAGTTAGCTGCTCTTTATAAGGACGAACTGATGGATAATGTTCTTCCTTTCTGGCTAGAACATTCTCAGGATCATGAGTTCGGCGGGTATTTCACTTGCCTGGACCGTCAAGGTAATGTTTTCGATACAGATAAGTTTGTTTGGCTGCAAGGCCGTGAGGTATGGTTGTTTTCAATGCTCTACAATAAGGTAGAGAAACGTCAGGAATGGTTGGATTGTGCCATTCAAGGCGGGGAGTTCTTGAAAAAGTACGGTCACGATGGAAATTACAATTGGTATTTCTCTCTTGACCGTACGGGACGCCCGCTGGTAGATCCTTATAACATTTTCTCATACACTTTTGCAACCATGGCTTTCGGACAACTCAGTCTTGCTACCGGAAATCAGGAATATGCTGATATTGCTAAGAAGACTTTTGAGATCATCCTGTCTAAAGTGGATAATCCGAAAGGTAAGTGGAATAAACTGCATCCCGGTACGCGAGATTTGAAAAACTTCGCTCTCCCGATGATTCTATGTAATCTGGCTTTGGAAATCGAACATTTGCTTGATGCTGATTATTTAGAGAAAACCATGGAGGTATGCATCCGTGAAGTTATGGAGGTTTTCTATCGTCCTGAACTGGGAGGTATCATCATTGAAAATGTAAAGACTAACGGTGAGCTTTCTGATTCTTTTGAGGGACGCCAGGTGACTCCGGGACATGATATTGAAGCCATGTGGTTCATTATGGATCTTGGAAAACGTCTGCATCGTCCTGAACTGATAGAAAAAGCCAAGAATGTTACTTTGACAATGTTGGAGTATGGCTGGGATAAAGAGTTCGGCGGTATATATTACTTTATGGACCGTAAAGGATATCCTCCTCAACAACTGGAATGGGACCAAAAACTTTGGTGGGTACATATTGAAACATTGATTTCTTTATTGAAAGCTTATCAACTTACTGGCGATAAGAAATGTTTGGAATGGTTCGAGAAAGTGCATGATTATACCTGGAATCATTTTAAAGATCCGGAATATGCTGAATGGTACGGCTATCTGAATAGAAGAGGAGAGGTGTTGCTACCATTAAAAGGCGGGAAATGGAAAGGATGTTTCCATGTGCCCAGAGGACTGTATCAATGCTGGACAGTTCTGGAAGAAATTATAAAATCAGAATGAAAAATCTAATACTATGAATCGACGAAATTTTCTAACTACTTTAGGCTTGGGGGCTGCCGGTATCATTTTACCGGGAGTCTCGCAGGCAAAAGTTCTGCAGGACGCCATTCAAAATCCAAACATCAAGCCGATATCCGGTTCCTGGTTTGAATTCCAACACCCGGGAGGAAAAGAAGGAGTGTATTGGGATAAAGATTTGAGAAACTTTACTGCAACCCAGTGGCGGGAAAAGATACGTGAAATCCGTGAAACAGGCATGGAATACTTAGTCATGATGAATGTAGCTTCTCATGGTTTTGCATTTTATGATACGGACCTGGCTCCTAAGTTTAAAATGGGATGTGAAGATCCCATAGAAACAGTGCTTTCGGCAGCAGATGAGTTTGGTGTTAAGTTCTTTGTAAGCAATGACTATTGGGCATTAGATCTGGATGCTGTAAAGATGATGACCGACAAAGAGTTGGGCAGGAAGAGAGCCAAATGCATGGAAGAAATTTATGCAAGATATGGACATCATAAAAGTTTCTATGGTTGGTATTTCCCAAATGAATCATGGTTGGATCCTTATTTTGGTGAGTATGTAATTCCATATGTGAATGAATGTGCGCAGATAGCCAAGTCTCTGAATGCGAATTGTGTAAATATCATTGCGCCTTATAACATTAAGGCCGAAAAGTGTGATGACACATTCATTAAACAATTAGAGCAACTCAATGTCGAGATCGTAGCTTATCAAGATGGCGTGGGAGTGGGTGTCACTACATTTAGTCAATCAGCCCGTGCTTTTGAAAATTTAGCTAAAGCGCATCAAAAAGCCGGTCGTTCAAGAATATGGGCCGACATGGAGCTTTTCTACTTTGAACAGACTACTCATGGTAGTTTAATCTCGGCTGATTTTGATAAGAGAATTATTCATCAGATGGAGGCTATATCTCCATTTGTAGATAAGATTCTGGTATATCAATATCTTGGTATAATGAATAAACCCGGTTCGCTGGCTCATGCCGGACTGCGTGATGAGTCAGTCAGACTATACAATCAGTACATGGATTGGTATAGAAAGCAGAACTTTAAATAATAACTACTATGAAACGATTAGTTACTATAATAACATTTATACTGGTATTTGCCAATATCTCAGCACAGAACCCGGAATTTGCTCTTCCATCTATCATTAGTGATCATGCGGTGATGCAACGGAATTCTGAAGTGAAGCTTTGGGGATGGTGCCCCAGTGTATGGGACCTGAAGATTGTATGCAGTTGGGCCCCCACAGATACGATACATGTAAAGTCGGATATGCATTGCGCCTGGGAAGCTTATATACGTACTCCGGAAGCTGCAGGACCTCATAGTATTCGTTTTTACGGTTGGGAGAACAAACTGGAGAGAGAAATAAAAGATATTCTGATGGGTGAAACATGGTTGTGTTCCGGCCAGTCCAATATGGAATATATTATGAGCTATCCGGTTCGTGATGCCGGGGATATCACAAAAGCTTTGGAAAATAAGCAAGTTCGTTTTTTCAAGATATCTAAAGCAACGTCTAAGTATCCGGTAGAACGTATTCAGGGACAATGGGAAATTTGTTCTCCGGAAACTTACAAAGATTTCAGCGCTGTGGCCTTCTTCTTTGGTCAACATTTGAATGAAGCACTGAATGTGCCAGTCGGACTGATTGGATCTTATTGGGGAGGAACAGCAGTAGAACCTTGGATCGATGAATTTACTTTCAGCCATGAAAAGGAGTTGTTTGAGTTATCACAAAAACAACAAGTAGCCGGTTGGTCTCCTACTGCCAACTCATCCATTTACAATGCAATGATTCATCCTATCAAGAATTATACTATTGCAGGCGTCATCTGGTATCAGGGAGAAGCTAATAATGAACGGGCTGCTGACTATGGTCCTCTGTTTGATGGAATGATAAGAGGTTGGAGAAATGAATTTCACCGTTTTTTGCCCTTTTATTTTGTGCAGATTGCTCCATGGAATGGATATGCAGACAGAAATGCTGCTTATTTACGGGAACAGCAGGCAGATGTTGCTGCAACATTACATAACACCGGAATGGTCGTAGTCAGCGATCTGGTGAATGATATCTCTGATATCCATCCGAGTCTGAAAAAACAGGTAGGTGTCCGTTTGGCCAATATGGCATTGAAGAAAACCTACCATAGGGAAGAAGTGGAGCCTTATTCTCCGATGTTAAAGTCTATCCGTATAGAAGGACGCAAAGTTATGGTGGCTACTACTGCTATTAAATTAACCTGTAATGACAAGACCATCCAAAACTTTGAGATAGTGGATCAGGCAGGAAATGTATATCCGGCAGATGCCAAACTAATGAAGAATGGTGAGATTAGTGTTTCTTCCTCAAAAGTAAAAACTCCGGTTGCAGTACGCTATTGCTTTACCAATGATGCAGTTCCAAATTTATTTGATAGTAACGGGTTGCCTTTGGCACCATTTAGAACAGATAGAAAGAAATGAAAAAATATTTATTGATCCTATTTAGTTCACTATTGTGTCTTTCCTGTTTAGCCCAGACTTCTGATTTGAAGTTTCGTGATGGAAAGTTCAAGATTGTGCAGTTCACTGATTTGCACTGGGTGGAAAGCGATTCTTATAAAGAAAAGAATGACAGTACTTATAACTTGATGCGTGAAATTATTCGCTCAGAACGTCCTGATCTTGTGATTCTGACAGGTGATGTAGTGGTTTCCTGGAATGCTCTTCGTGGCTGGAAAAGATTGGCTGGCTTGTTCGAGGAAGAAAAAATGCCGTTTGCTGTTACGTTCGGGAATCATGATGAAGAAACTGATATGAATAATGCCCAGATTCTTGAATTTCTGCGTACGGTACCTTATAACCTGACTTATGATGCAGAAAATGGAAAGTTGTCCGGTTCCGGTAATTGTGCGCTTCCTATCCTTTCATCTGATGGAAATTCAGAAAAATGGGTTTTGTATTTGTTCGATTCACATAATCTTACCCAAGACCGTTCTTTCGGATATTATGACTGGATTAAGCATGATCAGATAGATTGGTATCGTAAGACAAGTGATCAGTTTACAGTACGTAATAAACACAGATTGCCATCGATGGCGTTTTTCCATATTCCTCTACCCGAACATGAAACGGCCAGATGGGCTTGCCGTGAATTCGGTGAGAAACAGGAAGGTGTTTGTGCGTCCAACATAAATTCAGGCTTATTGTCCTCTTTTATAGAGAAAAAAGATGTAATAGGAGTATTTGTCGGGCACGATCATAACAATGATTACATGGTTGATTGGAACGGTAATATAGCATTAGCTTATGGACGTAAAACAGGCTATCCGTCTGCTTATAATGAAGTTCTGAGCCGAGGTGCCCGTATCATTAATCTGCATGAAGATGAAGCCAGCTTCGATTCATATATTATTGACTTGAAAGGTACATATTTCCATTACATGTTCGAACAGAAAAATCAAGGTACCAATATCCCTCGTTTCAGCGGTTCTTTTATACAAGAATATTTAGTTGCTAATTGGGATGATGCACGTTGGGATCGGGAAATGGAAATGTTTAAGGAGGCAGGTATGAAGTATCTGATTTATGCACCTGCACTTCTGACAGATGAGAAAGGAAAAACAACGACTAACTATCCCTCTTCGCTGACAAAGAAAAAACAGCAGAACAAGACACTTGAAAAGTGTTTGCGCAGTGCCCAGAAGAATGGAATAAAAATCTTTATTGGATTGAATTTTAACGATAGGTGGTGGAAAGTAGATTATGATGCAGATTGGTTGGTGGGCCAAATGGAAATCGGCAATAAAGTGGCAGATGAACTGGTTGCCTTGTACAAGGAAAAATATCCGCATGCAATGTACGGATGGTATTGGGTTTGGGAAGTTGACAATCTGAACTGTATGACAGCTGAACGTCAGGCTATTCTGGCGAGAGCCTTAAATACAAATTTGGATCATCTTTCAAAGCTCACTCCGGGAATGCCGCTCATGCTTTCTCCGTTTATGAATCATAAAGTAGGTGGAAATGCAGAAGAATACGGAAAAATGTGGGAGAATGTTTTTGCACAAACTCACTTCCGATTTGGAGATATTTTTGCTCCGCAAGACTGTGTCGGTGCCGGTGGATTGAATTTAGATAATTTATCGGACTGGTTCTCTAAATTGAAACAAGCTGTCAATACTAAACCGGGATTGAAATTCTGGGGAAATGTTGAAACGTTCGATCAACAATTCTGGGTGAGTGCTCCTCTGACAAGGATAAAGAAGCAACTGGATATAGTTAATGGTTATGTAAGTAATCTAATCTGCTTTGCTTATAGCCATTATAATAGTCCGTTTGTAGTGAATAAGGACTATCATCAAGCCTACCTGCAATACTGTAAAGAAGGTAAGCTTCCTCAAATAGCTACTCCGCAGGAAGTTATAAGTGCCAGTATGATAAAGGTAGCTAATGGCATGGAAGTCAAGTGGATTCCAGGTAGTCTGGAGTCGGTTGCCGGTTTCAATATTTACAGGAATGGCACGCTCTTAAAGAAACTTCAGATACATGGAAATAACTTCCTGACTTCTTTCATCGATAAGGAAGGTAATGAAGATAGTGTATATGAGATATCTACCTATAATGTTATGGATGAAGAATCAGCCAAGCTGAAAGTTATAAAGTAAAATATAGTTTAATGTAAAGAACCATGAAGAATATAGCCTTTATTATTTATGTTTTTGTAGTTGTTGTGTGGTGTGCAGGATGTACTTCCTCTTCCTCCCAAACAGCAGTTCCGTCTGAGGTAACGATGACGCAGGATGAACTGGCTGATAAAATAAGAGGTGGCTGGGCGGCTAAGACCATTGGTTGTACCTATGGTGGGCCCGTAGAGTTTCTGCATAACGGTACAATGATTCAAGACTATACTCCTATAAAATGGTCCAAGGACAGAGTAAAGTTCTATTTTGATACTTTTCCCGGTTTATATGATGATCTGTATGTAGACATCATCTTTGTTAATGTGTTCGAACGTTTAGGTCTGGAAGCTCCGGCCGATTCGTTTGCAATCAGCTTTGCCAATGCCGGTTTTCCATTATGGCATGCCAACCAGGTTGCCAAGTATAATATCAAACAAGGTATTATGCCGCCTATGTCCGGTCATTGGTTGAATAATCCCCATGCTGACGATATCGATTATCAGATTGAAGCAGATTTCGCAGGGTTGATGACACCGGGTATGCCCAATACTGCTTCCGAAATATCTGATAGAGTAGGACATATCTTCACTTACGGTGATGGCTGGTACGGAGGCGTATATGTTGGTGCGTTGTATTCTATGGCTTTTGTTTCCGATGATGTGGAAGTCGTTGTTTCGGAGGCGCTGAAAACAATTCCCGAACAGAGTGATTTTTACCGTTGCATGAAAGATGTGATAGAGTGGTATAAACAGTATCCGAATGACTGGAAACAAACCTGGTTCGAGTGCCAGAAGAAGTGGACATCGGAGGTTGGTTGTCCTGACGGTGTTTTTGCTCCGTTTGATATTGATGCAAAGATTAACAGTGCCTATGTCATAATGGGATTATTGTATGGACAGAAAGATTTCTTTTCCACAATTGACATAGCTGCCCGTTGCGGACAGGATTCGGATTGCAATGCAGCTACAGCTGCCGGTATTTTGGGTACGATGATAGGATATTCTAATATTCCGGAGAATTGGAAAGAAAGTCTTTATGAAATAGAAGACATACCTTTTGCCTATACAGATGTATCTCTTAATAAACTATCGGAACTGGGCTTGAAACATGCTTTGCAAGTAATAGAAAGAGAAGGTGGTAAAGTAGATAATGGGCAGGTGACTATTAAAGTTCAAAAGCCTGTTGCTGTAACATATGAAAAGGCATTTGAAGGTCATTATCCGGTGGATAAACTGGCTGTCAATACTACTTTACAGGATAATACCGGCTTTGTGTTCGATGGTATCGGTTTCGTTTTGAAAGGATATGTGAAATGTACAGATGAAAACTATGTGGCTCAGGTTGAAATGTATATTGACGGTAATCTGATTGAAACGGCAAATCTGCCGGTTGCCAAAGCATCTTCCATTGATGATAGAAGGGTAGATCTTTTCCATAGATATCAGTTGCAAAATGCAAAGCATGAGATCAGTTTTAAATGGTTGAACCCTCATAAAGATGCACACATTTATTTGGGTGAAGCAGTAATCTATTCAGATAAGCAGAATTTTAATTAATAAATATAGAAACTATGAAACAGAACATTCGAGTAATACTATTTGGCCTATTGGCAATGTTGGTTGCGATGCCGTCAGTAACTGCATGTGCTGCTAATGACACTTCCGGTAAGCAGGGAAAAGCCGGAAAGCCAGTCACAGGTGTAAAACCTATTACCGGCACATGGATCAATCTGGCATATAAAGATGTACGTAATAAATATACCAATCCTCAAAACTTTGATAATACAGACCCGAAGTTGTGGGCGGCTAAGGTTCGTGAATTAGCGGCTATGGGCATTGAATATCTGGTATTCATGGAGGTAGCTAATGAAGGTAAGGCATATTATCCTTCTAAAATCATGCCTTGGCTGTATGATAAGGGCATGAAAAGTCCCGTAGATGCTATCCTTGATGAAGCAGCAAAACATAACGTGAAAGTATTTATGAGTACCGGTTGGGCAAAAGATCAGGATGATAATCTGCTGGACCCGGCAATCAAAGAACGCCAGTTACAGATTATGGAAGAACTGGCCTCTCTTTACAAAAATCATAAGGCTTTTTATGGTTGGTATTTGCCGGTAGAAGATTGTATCTGTCCGATTTTTGCCGAACATGCCGTACAATCAGTTAATACATTGGCTGAAAAGGCGCAAACTCTGACGCCTGGCAAGAAAACTTTGATATCTCCTTATGGAATTGGTTTGTCGGAGTTTGATAATCCGGATTTTGAGAAACAGATGGCAAAATTGAAGGTCGATATTATAGCTTATCAGGACGAAGTGGGTTGCGTGCGTGATAAGTTCACACTTCCCCGTTTGAAAAAGAACTGGCAAAGAATGCGTGATATTCACAATCGACTGAATATTGAAATGTGGGCAAATTGCGAAACATTTACGTGGGAAGAAGGTACGAACGACCGTCAGTCCGCTTTGATTCCGGCTGCCTATTCTCGGTTACTGTCTCAGCAGGCAGCTGCATCTGCAGCAGGGGTAGACCGCATTATTTCGTTCATGTTTGGTGGCATCATTGAAGATCCGAAATCTTCTTATCAGTTGGGGCAACCGGTTTGGTCTAATGATGTATGCAACAAATATATGGCGTGGAGAAACGGCGATACTTACTGGAAAATGTTTGAAGCAACTCTATTGGAAAAACTGATGAATACAGCTACTCCTGACATGATTAGCAAATTGGACATGCAAGCCCTGCTGGATGGCAAAGTAGCTGAAGAAAATAGTGAAGACAACCGTTGGGTGAAGTTTGACCAGGGACACCATGAAATAGTGGTGGATTTGCAAAAGAAAACTTCGGTCAAGAATATCATGGTGCGTACATTGAACTATAATCCGGAAGGAATCAATACCCCGCTGAAAGTCTATGTATATACTTCGGAAGATGGAAAAACTTATAGTCTGGCTTCTATCAAAGATGCCCCTTACTTTCCGAATAATAAGCATGATGCCTGGATTGACGGGATATTATTCGAAAAGTTGAATGAAAATGCAAGATATATAAAGGTTGCTTTTGATGCTCCTCAGAAAGTATATATGGATGAATTATTTATTAATCCTACCATCAAATAACAACAAACAGAGAGTGATAAAGTTTAATTTAATTAATCCAAAAATGAGTCTATGAAAAGATTGCACAAATCGATGAATGGAATTATTGGTGTGCTTTTAATGGCACTAATGTTAGTTCCGAATGGTTTGAAGGCTGAAACTACAGACATGCTTCAAACGTCTAAAATTACGGGCATTGTAACCGATGATTCAGGTGAACCTGTAATTGGTGTTACAGTTCGTGTGAAAAATGCAACGGCGGGAGCTATTACAGATGTAAACGGACGTTACTCGGTAAATGCTTCCAGTAATGCTACTTTAGTTTTTTCTTTTGTGGGTTACAAAACTCAGGAAGTAGCAGTGAAAGGTAAAGCTACTGTAAATGTTACATTACATGAAGATAGCCACATGTTGGAAGAAACAGTGGTTATCGGTTACGGTAGTGTACCTAAAAAGGATCTTACGGGTTCTATCTCTTCCTTGAAAAGTGACGATTTACTGAAAACGAATCCGACGAGTATTAATCAAGGTTTGCAGGGTAAAATGGCAGGTGTACAAGTTTCACAAGCCGATGGTGCTCCTGGTGCAGGTGTAACTATCCAGATACGTGGTGCCAACTCATTTACTACCAATACAGAACCATTGTATATTCTGGACGGCGTGCCCTTCACGGCAGGTGAAGCTCCCTCGACTGACTTCGGAACGAAATCCAATAATAACCCTCTGAGTTTAATTAGCCCGCAGGATATAGAGTCTATTCAGGTATTGAAAGATGCTTCTGCCACAGCTATCTATGGTTCGCGTGCTGCTAATGGTGTGGTTATTATCACGACTAAGAGTGGTGCTCAGGGCAAGGCAAGAGTTCAGTTCAGTGCTAATTTCAGTATGTCAAAACCTGTAAAATTGATTGATGTTTTAAGTGCGGGCGATTATGCACAGTTCAAGAACGAATGTACTATTTTCGGTTATATGTATGATGGCAAGAATTATGTTTCCGACGAAAGTCTTCCTTATCCTATACCCGGCCATTGGTCAATTAAAAAGGGTACCGATCCTGTGACTGGTGAAGAGATCATTCTTGAGAGAAAATATCTGCCTAGTCCTGATGATTTCCGTAATGGTTTTGACTTGCGTGAAGATGGAAATTTGTTCTATGGTACTAACTGGCAGAAGGAAATATTCCGTGATGCGTTTAGTCAGGAGTATAGTCTGAATGTTTCCGGTGGTGACCAGAAAGGATCTTATATGTACTCTGGCGGTTATCTTGATCAGCAGGGTGTTATTGTGAACTCTTATTATAAGCGCTACAATGTTCGTGCAAATAATAATCGTAAGATTAATGATTATGTTGAAATCGGTAGTAATCTGACTTTCACAAAATCGGAAAATCGCCTGGCCCGTACTAATACGGAAAACTATGGTGTGATTGAGTCCGCAATTGCATTTAATCCGACTCGTCCGGTATTCGATCCGGATGCAGACTCTAAATATTCAGAGGACTTTGCTTCTGGTTTGGCAAATCCATATCTGAGTGCTCATACAGAGAAAAATGTGCTTGACACTTATGGTATTTATGCTTCTGGTTTTGGTGAAATAACATTTGTGGATTGGCTGAAGTTCCGTCAGAACATCGGTTATGGTTATACTTATAACGAACGTAGCCAATATTATAATCGCTACACCGGTTCAGGACAAAATCCTACCAATGGTTATGGAAGAAAAGATGATAATGCATACGAAGGTTTTACTTTAGAGTCTTTACTTACTTTTGAAAAGAAGTTTGGTGTGCATGCTTTCAATGTTGTTGCCGGTATGACTTATGAAAAGTCTATGGGAAGAAGCAAATATATGCTTGCCAAGAATTTCCCGAATGATATTACAGAAGATAATGACATGAATGCTGCAGTAGGTGAAAAAGAAATTGGAAGCGGCAGATGGCGTTCACAGTTGATGTCTTATCTGGCTCGTGCCAATTATAATCTGTTAGACCGTTATTTGTTCACCGCATCATTCCGTCGTGATGGTTCCAGCCGTTTCAATCCTCTGAACCGTTGGTCTAATTTCTATTCCGGTGCTATTGCATGGCGTATGTCTGATGAGGCATTTATTAAGAATCTTAATTTCTTTGATAACCTGAAGTTGCGTTTCAGTGCCGGTCAGACTGGTAACCAGGGTATTAGTGCCTATGCAACCCGTTCTCGCTTCGAAGCCCAGAATTATCCGTTCGATGGAACGATGAATCCTGGTGCCGGTGAAGATCGTTGGGGAGGACCTGCTGCCGCTAATTTGAAGTGGGAGACAACGAATCAGTTTAACCTTGGTTTGGATGCAGCTTTCTTCAATAATCGTGTAAATCTGGTTGTTGATTTGTATTACAAGAAAACAACGGACTTATTACAGTATCGTTATATTGATATGAGTTCCGGTTTCAATCAGATAGCTTGTAATTATGGCGATGTAACCAATAAAGGTCTTGAAATAACAGCACATGTCATTCCGGTGAAAACTCGCGACTGGATGTGGACATTAGATGCCAATATCTCTTTCAACCGCAATAAAATTGGTGGTTTGAATGCCGATCAGTTCTCTGATGTAGCTTGGGGTATTGAAAGTATGTTCCTGAGAAGAAATGGTCATCCTATTGGTACTTTGTACGGATATGTGGAAGATGGATTCTATGATAATGAGGCTGAAGTACGTGCTGATCCGTATTACAGAGATGCAACTCCTTCTAAAGTGAAATCTATGGTTGGGCAGGTGAAGTATAAGAATCTGGATGACGATCCGGTAATCGATGACCGTGATAAGACGATTATTGGTGATACGAATCCCGATTATCAATATGGTATTACCAGTACATTGAACTGGAAGAAATGGACATTCAGCTTCTTCCTGCAAGGTACACAAGGAAATGATATTTTGAATGTGAACTTGAAGCAGTTTGATGTAGCGGTAGGTTCGGGTAATATGCCTTATTTCGTATTCAACAACCGTTGGACACCGGAAAACAGAGCTGCAGCTAAATGGCCGCGTGCCGATGGTACCTTTACCCGTGCTATGAAAGCTTCCGACCGTTATATTGTAGATGGTTCTTATCTGCGTTGTAAGAATATTAGTTTAAGCTATAATTGGGCTCATCCGGTGAAATTTGTAGAGTCCATTAACATCGTAGCAAGTATAACTAACCTGTTTACTATTTCCGGTTATGAATGGTATGACCCGGATGTAAACGCGTTCGGTAGTGACCCGACTCGTAGAGGTGTGGATATGTCATCATATCCGAGTGCCCGTACATTTAACTTAGGTATTCAATTAGCATTCTAAAAAAGTAAGAATATGAAACTGTTAAAAATATTAAGCTTATGTGCTGCAGGTTTGTTTCTGACCACTTCATGTGACTTGGAAGAGGAAACATTTACCTTTGTTGCAGGTGAAGATGTTGCTGCCGAAGGTTCGTATGATCAGTTGGTGGCAGGTGCTTATCATACTTTGCATTGGCCTTTCACATGGGGTAATTATCATAGTGTGGTGAACTTCGATTGTGATTATCAAACAGGGCCGAGCTGGGCTTTTGGTGATGAAGGTGCCGGTAACTTTTATGATAAAAGTTCGACAAAAAACTTCTATCAATATTATTGTACTACTATCCACAGAGCCAATTATCACTATTACTTAGTACAAAAGATAACAGGCGTTACTGAAAAAGAAAAGAATAATGCATTGGGTGAACTCCGTTTCCTGAAGGCTTGGTCTCAGTTCCAGTTAGTTCAGTTCTTTGGTCCTATACCTTTGTATACATATTCCATTGCAGAGGGTAATTCTACCGAATTGCCGCGGTCTTCTGTAAAAGAAGTGTATGAGCATATTATTGAAACACTGAAAGAAGCCGAAGCATTGCTGCTTCCGCGTACCGATGAGGCATTTAAGAAAGGTCACGTATGCCGTGCCACTGCCAAGGCTTTGTTGGCTAAGGTGTATGCTACTATTGGTTCAGCTTCTATGAAGAGCGGACAAGTTACAGTAAAAGGTGGTCCGGGAAGTAAAGTTAATCCTGATGGAACAACCTCCCGTTTGATGCCTGTAGCCATTACTCACAGCAAGAATGTAGTAGCCGGGTATGAAGAGTTTGATTCTCAGGAATATTATCGCCTGGCAAAAGAAAAGGCCGGAGAAGTAATCAATAGTGGTGAGGTTTCATTGGCAAGTAGCCAGAAAGAATTGTGGAGTCCGGCTTATAAGAATGGACCTGAGTTGCTTTTCTGCTTGCAGACAATGGTTGGACAGGGCGACGATTATTACAACTATGTTAGTAAGGATTATTACGGATGGCCCGATCCGGCATACAATGGCGAATGGACTTCCGGTTACTACGTTCAAAGAGACCATTGGTTGCAGACTTTTGACGACTGGGATGATGAGCGTATCACTTGGGGAGTAAAACACCGTGTTCCGTATAACTGGAATAAAACTTATGAAAAAATGGAGTGGTATTTCTACCCCGAACGCGATAGTGTAAAAGTACGTCAGGGCTTACCTCCATACGAAGGATGTCCATATAAGTACGAAACTACGGATGTTGTACGAAACGGTGCCCATGAGTATGGTGCCAAACTTGAAAAATTTACAGCTATAACTGCTGATAATAATGGTAACCGTACAGACTGGAACTGGCCGTATTTGCGTTACGCCGATCTCATTCTCATTTATTGTGAAGCAGAAAATGAGTTGAATGGTCCTACAACGGATGCTTTTGCTAAAATGGAAATGCTGAACAAGCGTAATAACAGTACATTGGTAAGCAAACGTCATGAGAAGAATCCGTTTACAAAAGAGTCGTTCCGTTCATTCGTTCTTGAAGAACGTGCCAAAGAGTTTGCAGCCGAAGGTATCCGCCGCTATGATTTGCTTCGTTGGGGTATCTATCTGCAAGTAATGAATGCCATCGGTACTGTGGATGAAAATGAGATTGTAAAACGTCGTGAAGAGAAGCATTTGTTATTACCGTTCCCGCCCGATGTTGTCAATACGAATCCTTATATCGACAGGAATAATCCGGGATGGTAATTTTATTTATTAATAACTAATAGATAATGCAATGAAAAATATAATGAACTTCAGAAATATATGTTTGGGTGGAGCGCTGTTATTGGGTTTGTCATTTACGGCTTGTTCGGATGATGACTATAATCCAATGCCTATACAGCTTACCAATGTGACCACCCTTGATGATATGAATACTCCGATTACGGAGGCAGCTATGGGCGATTTTATTGCAATACATGGCACAGGGCTCGATGTACGCAATATTGATTCGGTTTTGATTAATGATGTAGCTTTGGATATGCTGGAAGTATATACGGAAAGTGATATTCTGTTCCTGAAAATTCCAGTGAAATTACCTAAAGAAGAGACCAACAAAATTTATATCTATAATTCTACAGGTCGTCAGGAAATCCCCTTTAAGGCCAATGCGCCAAAACTCCGTCTGGACCGTATGTTTAATGAATATACCAGCCCGGGCGATACCATTATGATTTATGGCGACTTCTTTGAACTCTATGAGATAGATTCTCTCAATGCAGTAGTCGATTTTAATGGTAAAATTTCGAAGGTAATCAGCAGTGGTAATAACTACCTGACTGCCCAAGTGCCTAAGACTGTTGATAAAAACATCAAGGTAAAGGTGAAAGGTACAAAATGGGATGTGGAAGCTACATGTCCGGGACGCTACTATGACCGTGAATTTATAATAATGGACTTTGATGAATTCCTACCCACCAGTATGGCCAATGTGGTTACTGATGAGAAAGATCCTCAACGTTTGAGCGGTAACTTCTTGCGCATTGATGATAAATCTGAATATTCCGGTTGGTGGTATATTGCAGAGAGAGGCGGCATTGCTTATACTGCCGATATGCTGGGGCTTGAAAGCAGCAAGAACTATGTAGTGAAATGTGAGTTCCGTACGGCTAATCAGTTTGTACAGGATAAGATTAAGTTCTGTAATTACCTTTATTGGGCAGCTCCAACCTGCGACTGGGTTGCAACGGATTTCAATGTCCAGAACTTTAATCGTTGGGAAACTATTACATTGCCGTTTACTGTTATTCAGTCCACCGATTATCCGGATAATTACCCGGGATCTTATACCAGTTTCAATATGCGTCTTGAGATAGATCAGAATATTGCCCGCAATTTTGCTTTTGACAATATCCGTATCTATAAAAAAGGTGATTGATGCCGACTGAATGCTATAATCTCCCCAGGAGTATAGTATATCCAGAAGTGAAAAAACGTTTTAGGTTCATCCGGTTTAGGTGGTTTTGATATTCTGTTTACCCTACACGGTAACTCCATTTACATGCCGAAGTAAAGGCCGTTACATACCGAGGTAAAGAGCGTTACAATAAGGGGTAAAGGCCGTTACATGCGGCGGTAAATGCTTTTACATCGATATGAAAATGTCGGTAAATGCAATGTCTTGATAAATAGAATTATAGATAAACTACATCTTTGTCGGATGAACCATATTTTGAAATGTAATTTATTAGAATTAAGAAAAATATGAAGATGAAAAAGTGCGCGGCATTCTTAGCCGTGATGTTGATAGGGGCCTGGAGTTTACAGTCTTGTGACAACGGACCTACTAAAGAAGTCTGGTTAGACGAATTCGGACAAGACTCTTGTTATGTTCAGGATTGGGGAATGGTAGAAATTAATCGTTCTGTAGTGCATACACCGCTTACGGTGAATGGAGTGGTTTATGAACGTGGACTTGGTTCCCATTCCATTAGTCGTTTGCTATACGATCTTGGTGGCAAAGCAGTATCAATTTCCGGTTTGGCTGGTGCTGACGACAAGAACTTGTTTGCCGGTAAACTTCAATTCAAGATTCTCGGTGACAAGAAAGAACTCTGGAAGAGTGGTGTCATGAAGAAGGGAGATCCTGTAAAGGAATTCAATGTGAATCTGAAAGGGATCGACAAAGTTTTGCTATTGGTAGAAGAGTGTGGAGATGGTATCATGTACGACCATGCAGACTGGTTGAACGTGAAGATCACTACCCGTGGAGATGTAAAACCGATTCCTGCATGGGCAAAACCGGTCGCCAAGGAAAAGTATATCCTGACACCGCCGGCTCCTGAGACACCGGTCATTAATAACCCGTTAGTCTTTGGTGCACGCCCGGGAAATCCGTTCTTGTGGTCGATAATGGCTACTGGTAACCGTCCGATGACGTTTGAAGCTACGGGACTTCCCGAAGGTGTGAAATTGAATCCGGCTAATGGACATATCACAGGTAAAGCTACAACGAAAGGTGAATACAAGGTACAGTTGAAGGCTACCAATGATAAAGGTACAGCAGTAAAAGAAGTGACGATCAAAATCGGTGATGAGATTGCTTTAACTCCTTCAATGGGTTGGAATAGCTGGAATTGCTGGGGACTTTCTGTAAACGATGAAAAAGTACGTGATGCTGCCCGTATGATGAATGAAAAACTGCACTCTTACGGTTGGGAATACGTGAATATCGATGATGGATGGGAAGCTGCGGAACGCACTAAACAAGGTGAACTTCTTCCTAATGAAAAATTCCCCAGCTTTAAAGAATTGACAGACTATATTCATGGCTTGGGTCTGAAATTCGGTATTTATTCCTCTCCGGGTGCTACTACCTGTGGTGGTCACTTAGGCAGTTATCAGCATGAAGAAATTGATGCTAAAACCTGGGCCGGTTGGGGGGTAGATTACCTGAAATATGACTATTGCGGTTATTTGGAAATAGAAAAGGATTCTGAAGAGAAAACGATTCAGGAACCGTATATCGTGATGCGTAAAGCATTGGATAAAGTAAATCGTGACATCGTTTATTGTGTAGGTTACGGAGCTCCCAACGTATGGAATTGGGCTGTGGAAGCCGGTGGTAATCAATGGCGTACTACCCGTGATATTACGGATGAATGGAATGTAGTAACAGCTATCGGTACTTTCCAGGACGTGTGTGCTGAATCTACAGCTCCGGGACGGAATAGTGATCCTGATATGTTGGTAGTTGGCAGATTGGGACAAGCCTGGGGTACTAAAGTGCATGATTCTTACCTGACCGCAGATGAACAATATTCTCATATTTCTTTATGGTGTCTTCTTTCTGCTCCTTTGCTGATAGGTTGTGATATGGCGAATATTGATGATTTTACGCTGAATCTGCTTACTAATAATGAAGTGATCTCTGTTAGCCAGGACCCGATGGTAGCTCCTGCTAAGAAAAGGATAGTGGAGAATGGACAAATCTGGTCTAAGAAGTTGCATGATGGTTCCTATGCAGTAGGTTTCTTCCATGTAGATCCTTACTTTATTCTTTGGGATCAGGATGATGCTGAAGCTATGCAAATGCGTGAGTATGACTTCAATTTTGATTTGAAACAGCTCGGTATTGATGGTAAAGCAATGGTTCGCGATTTGTGGAGACAGAAAGATCTGGGAGAAGTAAATGGTAGTTTCCAGACAAAAGTACCTTATCATGGAGTCACTTTGGTGAAGATTACTCCGGCGAAGTAAAAATCTGCAAAATAACAAAAGCATGAAAAAGTTATATCTATCCTTAGCTTTTTTATCGACTTTCACTTTCCAGGTCTCTGCACAACTGCAGGGCCTGGATGTAGTGAAGGTTCCGGAGGCACAACAGCCTTATTCGGGAGAATATGTCTATATCCCTGATGTAGACGGTTATAAAACTTTGAAGTGTGATTTTCATACTCATACCATTTTTTCAGATGGAGATGTGAAGCCGGAAAACCGGGTATGGGAGGGCGCTATCCGTGGACTGGATGTGATTGCTATAACGGATCACATTGAATATCGTCCGAACAAATTCATTACGGCTGACCATAATGAGTCTTATAGACGGGCGAAGACAGTAGAGGAGAGTTCTAATCTGGTCGTGATACCGGGTGCTGAAATAACCCGTTCCAAGCCATTGGGACATATCAATGCTCTTTTTTTGAAGGATGCAAATGCTTTGGATGTAGAAGATCCGTTGGTAGCAATTGATAATGCTTTGGAGCAAGGTGCTTTCATCATGTGGAATCATCCCGGATGGCCGAATGACACGAGTACTATTTATAAGGTTCATAAAGACCTGATTAAGCAGAAGAAAATACATGGTGTGGAGTTGGTGAATGGCTTTGAGTATTATCCGAAAGCTTTCAACTATTGTAAGGAGTATAACCTGACGTATATGGGTAATACAGATATTCATGGTGTGTATAAACAGACCTATCGTACTGATAAGCAATATGGTCCGATGACTATAATCTTCGCCAAGGAACGTTCCCATGAAGGGGTGAAAGAAGCATTATTTGCCGGACGCTCTGTGGTGAAATTTGGGGATATTCTGATTGGAGCTGAAAAGAATCTGACTGCTTTGGTAAAGGCTTGCCTGGCATATGAGGTGAAGGAAGTGAATGGTAATCAGGCATTAGTTAAAGTGGTGAATAAATCGACACTGAACTTTGAAATCTTACTGGATAATAAAGCGGGTACTATTTTAGGAAATGCTACAGTTGAATTTAAGGTTCGTTTAAACGACAAAATAAAGTTTACTAATACTTATATTACGGATAATAGCCAGTTGGTGATTAATGTGGCATCTTTGAAATAAAACTCGACTTTAATTAAAAAAACTATGAAAAACTTACGGAAATATACTTTGGTATTGTACGTAGTTATCTGCACTTTATTATCAAGTTGTGCAGATGGTCTTTTAGTGAATACGAACCCTATATTGGCCCTTGAGAAGAGTGACAATAATGGCGAATTTACCATTTTGGCAGCTAAGCAGTGGTATGAAAATATCCAAGTGCCGGAAATAACAAATAATTTTGCTGGTGGAGAAGAGGGAGAAAAGATATATCCTTATTGGGACATGGCTATAGTAAATACTAAAGGGCGTTTTGAGGCTGTTGAAGCACCTATTATTGTAAAGAAGAGATATATTAATGTTGATAGTCTGACTTATAAGAAGTGGGATATGGACATAAAGACGGACTATGCACTTGCTGTCAAGATTGTTGTTTTGAAAGATAATGTAACGAATCATGTTAGGAGCTTTATCATGGAAATTGTAGGGACATACGAATATATGCAAAAGGGAACTATATATAAGAATAACTATTTATTCCGTGATCCTGAACTTGAAGGTATTGTGATGTTTTATACTTTAAAAGGTAAACCTATTAATGGTTGGAGATATGCAAGAGGAAAAATAATTAAGAAGATACTACCATAGCAGGATTCAAAGATTTTATATTCATACATGTGATTGATCTATAAGTAACAAACAGCAAAATGAAAAAGATAAAATGCAATTTCTGGACTGCTTTCTATCATATGGAAAATAATAGCAGAAAATACCCTCATCTTAATCTAAAATTATAATGTTATGATAAAGCTGGTAGACGTAAATAAAACTTTTCGCACTCAGGAGATCGAAACCCATGCTTTGTGTAATGTAAACATGGAAATACAAGATTCCGAGTTTGCATCTATAATGAGGGCTTCAGGATGTGGGAAAAGTACATTATTGAATATTCTTGGATTAGATGATGAGACCTAATATTATAATGAATAATGTAAATATATAACAATGATTTTTTAATAAAAAACCGATCGTATTATGAAGAAGAGAATTTTGTGTTTTTTGTTTCTTGTGTGTACGTTCATTATTGTTCGTGCTGATGGTGCCGATTCACTGGCCATGACTCCTCCTATGGGATGGAATAGCTGGAACTGTTTTAGTTGCGATGTCAATGAACAGCAGATACGGGATATGGCAGATCTGATTGTTGCGAATGGTATGAGAGATGCAGGCTATACCTATGTGAACGTTGATGACTGCTGGCAAGTGGGTCGCGATGCGGATGGGAATATTGTGGTTGATTCAGTGCGTTTTCCTTCCGGCATAAAGGCATTGGCAGATTATATACATTCCAAAGGATTGAAGTTTGGTATTTATTCTTGCGCAGGGTCATTGACTTGTGCCGGACGTCCAGGAAGTCGTGGCTATCAGTTTCAAGATGCCCGTACCTATGCCGAGTGGGGAGTGGATTTCCTGAAGTATGATTGGTGTTTTGATGAGGCTCAAAGTCCTCAGGGAGCTTATCGTACTATGCGTGATGCTTTGAAAGCCAGTGGCCGTCCCATTGTATTCTCTATTTGTGAGTGGGGAAGTAGCAAACCGTGGACATGGGCAAAAGGAGTAGGACATTTGTGGAGAACTACGGGGGATATTATCAATGCTTTTAAAGGTACGGTACACTGGGGAGGATGTAGTGTAGTGGATATCATTGATAAGAATGCAGACTTATATCCTTATGCCGGTCCGGGACATTGGAATGATCCTGATATGCTGCAAGTAGGTAATGGAGTACTCACCCCCGAAGAGAATCGTTCACATTTTACCATGTGGTGTATGTTGGCGGCTCCACTGTTGGCTGGGAATGATTTGCGGACCATGGATAAAGAAACACAGGCTATTCTGATGAATAAAGACGTGATAGCTGTGAATCAGGATAAGTTGGGTATACAAGGACGTCGTTACATGAAAATAGAACAACATGAAATCTGGGTAAAACAGTTGTCTAATGGAGAAGCTGCTGTATGCTTTTTCAATCGTGATGAGCAACCATGGACATTTGAGTATAAGTTTGGAAAAGACAAATCTCACCTTCACTTTGCAGATATCAGACTCTGGGAATTGGAATATGATGTATACGATATCTGGAACAAGAATAAATATCTTGGAACTTCCAGCGATAATCTAAGCTTCAAGGTTCCTGCACATGGCGTTGTATTGGTAAAGTTGGCTCCTAAAAATAAAAAATGAATATAGGTAAAAATTGATTGTGATGAAAAGATTTTTATTCAGCGTAGTATGTATGCTTCTGGCTTTTGCTGGATTTGCCCAGGAACAAATCGCTATAAAACATGGCCCGTATCTTCAGAACCTGAAAGAGACGGAAACTACTATTGTATGGGTGGCTAATAAAGCTTCTGTTGGTTGGGTGGAAGTGGCACCCGATGATGGTACAAGCTATTACCGCTTTGAACGTTCCAGGTTTTTTGATTCTACGAATGGGGTGAAGAATGTTTCGGAATTGCATGCAGTTCGTATCACCGGTCTTAAACCTGGTACCAGCTATCGCTATCGTATTTACTCCCAGGAGGTTCTGGAACGTAAAGGAGAAGAAATCGTTTATGGCAATGTTGCAGCTCCCAGTATTTATGACAAGCGTTCATTGAAATTTACGACAAATGATCGTAATAAGCCGGCAACCTCATTTGTTATGTTGAATGATATTCATGGTAATACGGATTATATTCCGAAACTGCTGAACAATGCCGGTTTTAAAGAGACGGATATGATCATCTATAATGGTGATATGATGAATTGGCTGATGGATGAAGAAGACCTGTTCAAGGGCTTTATGGATGTTACCGTAGATTTGTTTGCTACTCATAAGCCTATGTATTACGCCCGTGGAAACCATGAAACCCGTGGTTTGTTTGCTGCTTCTTTTCAGCACTATTTCTCCCCTAAGGAACCGCACTTGTATTTCTTGTTGAGACAAGGTCCGGTTTGTTTCATTTTTCTGGATACAGGTGAGGATAAGCCCGATTCTGATATAGAGTATCACGGCATTACAGACTATGATAATTACCGTACTGAACAAGCCAAATGGCTTTCTGAAATTGTGAAATCTCCTGATTTTTTGGATGCGAAATTCAAAGTGGTCATCGCCCATATGCCTCCCCTGCCTGATCAGGACTTGTGGCATGGACAAGGAGAAGTTTTGGAAAAGTTTGTCCCTATTCTGAATGATGCACAGGTGGATGTTATGTTGAGTGGGCATCTGCATCAGTATTTTAATAATAAGCCGACTGATAAAGTTCACTTTCCGGTTATTGATAATTCCTCAAATACAGTACTTAAAGGAGTAATAGAAGGGAATCAACTGAATATGGAAGTGAAGAATATGAATGGAGAGGTGATAGATAAAATTTCTATTATGGCAAAGTAGTGAATCATTTTACTTTAAATCTATGAATAGCATGAGTTTTGTATCAAAAAGTTTTTTTAGTTTCTTATTGTTTGTATGGGTGTGTGGAGCAATGATGGCTGAAAGTATTACTTCACCGAATGGAAATCTTCATTTAGATTTTACTGTAAATGCGCAGGGAGAACCGGTATATCAGCTTTTCTATAAAGGCAAGGCTGTAGTGAAGCCTTCAAAATTGGGCTTGGAATTGAAAGATGATCCCGGACTGATGAGTAATTTTACATTAACCGGTACTGAGACTTCAACTTTTGATGAAACCTGGAAACCGGTGTGGGGAGAAGTTGCGCAGATTCGTAATCACTATAATGAACTGGCTGTGACTCTGGAACAGAAAGCTCAGAATCGTAATATGATTATTCGTTTCCGGCTTTACAATGATGGTTTGGGATTCCGGTATGAATTCCCATTGCAAAGGAATCTGAACTATTTTATAGTGAAAGAAGAACATACCCAGTTTGCCATGACTGGCGATCATCTTGCCTTTTGGATACCGGGTGACTATGATACACAGGAGTATGACTATACTGAGTCTAAATTATCGGAAATACGGGGTTTAATGGAAAGTGCCGTAACGGTAAATGCTTCACAATTCGTATTTTCTCCTACAGGGGTTCAAACCTCCTTACAGATGAAGACGGATGATGGCATCTATATCAATTTGCATGAAGCCGCTTTGGTCGATTACTCCTGTATGCACCTTAACTTGGACGATAATAATCTGATATTTGAGTCTTGGTTGACACCTGATGTCTTGGGTAACAAAGCTTATATGCAAGCTCCTTCTAAAACTCCTTGGCGTACTATTATAGTCAGTGATGATGCACGGGATATTCTGGCTTCAAAACTGACTTTGAATCTAAATGAACCTTGTGCTTATAAGGATGTCTCTTGGATTAAACCGGTGAAGTATATCGGTGTCTGGTGGGAGATGATTACAGGCATGAAGTCATGGAGCTATACAGATGAGTTGCTTGCTATGAGATTCGGTGAAAACGATTATACGAAGATCAAGCCAAACGGCCGTCATGCTGCCAATAATGAGAATGTGAAAAGATATATCGATTTTGCAGCCGAACATGGCATGGATCAGGTCTTGGTGGAAGGTTGGAATGAAGGTTGGGAAAGTTGGGGAGGAAGTTCCAGGGATTTTGTCTTTGACTTTGTTACTCCTTATCCTGATTTTGATGTAAAAATGCTGAATGATTATGCCCGGAATAAAGGAGTAAGATTGATGATGCATCATGAAACGTCGGCTTCCGTCCGTAACTATGAACGTCATCTGGATAAAGCTTATCAATTTATGGCAGATCATGGCTATAATTCCGTGAAAAGTGGATATGTTGGTGATATCATTCCTCGTGGTGAGCATCATTACGGGCAATGGATGAATAATCATTATCTATATGCAGTGAAGAAAGCTGCTGAGTATAAAATCTGTGTAAATGCCCATGAGGCAGTACGTCCTACCGGCTTGTGCCGTACTTATCCGAATCTGATAGGTAATGAATCTGCTCGTGGTACTGAGTTTGAACCTTATGATGGGAATAAACCCTTTCATACTACATTGCTTCCTTTTACCCGTCTAATAGGTGGCCCGATGGATTATACTCCCGGTATTTTTGATATCTGCCTGACATTCCTGAATCGTGAGAATCATGGTCAGATTCATACGACTCTGGCTAAGCAACTGGCTTTGTATGTCACTCTTTACAGTCCGTTGCAGATGGCGGCTGACCTGCCGGAAAGTTACGAACGTCATTTGGATGCTTTCCAATTCATTAAAGATGTTGCTGTTGATTGGGATGACAGTAAATATCTTGAAGCTGAACCGGGCGATTATATAACCGTAGCTCGTAAAGCTAAGGGTACAGGCAACTGGTTTGTGGGTGGCATTACGGATGAAAATGCCCGTGTCTCTACTTTTACCCTCGACTTTCTGGAACCGGGAAAAGAGTATGTAGCAACGCTGTATGCTGATGGCAAAGATGCTGATTATGAAAAGAATCCTACTGCCTATCAGATAAAGAAAGGTATTGTAACCAATAAAACTAAAATATCTGTAAAGATGGCACGTAGTGGTGGATTTGCTTTGAGCTTGATTGAGGCTATGGCAGTAGATAAAAAGGCTGTGAAGAAATGGAAGTAAAGTGGTGAAAGAAACAATTTCTTTGCAGGAATCTTTTTATCTTTGCATATCCTAATAATTAATATCTAAGTATGAAAATGAAAAGATTAAAACAATGTTTGTTGTTAATTACTATTCTGGGAGGATTATCAATCAGTGAGGCATATGCTCAAAAGAACAATTTTGCCAATTTAGCTCGTTATGCAAAAGAAAACGCTGCACTTCCAAAGCCCGTAAAGAAAGAGAAAAGAGTTGTCTTCATGGGGAATTCCATTACGGAAGGGTGGGTGAGAACTCATCCGGATTTCTTTAAAACAAATGGCTATATAGGTCGTGGCATCGGTGGACAAACCTCTTATCAATTCTTATTGCGTTTCCGTGAGGATGTTATTAATCTTTCTCCGGCTTTAGTAGTCATAAATGCCGGAACTAATGATGTTGCTGAAAATGTAGGTCCCTACAATGAAGAGTATACATTTGGAAATATTATTTCTATGGTAGAGTTGGCTAAAGCAAATAAGATAAAAGTGATTTTAACTTCTGTGCTACCGGCAGCAACCTTTAAATGGAGACCGGAAATAAAAGACGTTCCTCAGAAAATTCAATCATTAAATGCCCGTGTAGCAGCGTATGCAAAAGCAAACAAGATTCCTTATGTGGATTATTACCAGGCGATGGTGTTGGATGAAAACGGAGCATTAAATCCTCAATATACGAAAGATGGAGTACATCCGACAAGTGAAGGGTATGATATAATGGAACCAATTATCAAAAAGGCTATTGAAGATACGCTTTAAAAGGATAGATAACTCACAATAAAAACCTCCTTTCTCAATTACCATAACAGGATGAGAAAGGAGGTTTTCTTATTTATCAATTCTACTTATTTATCAGTTCGACAACTCCGGATTAGCGGCTATCGCTTCTCTTGGAATTTGAATTGTATAACGCGAATCATCCTGTTCCAATACATAGGTTCCTCCCTTGAGCACTTTCTCAATACGAGGGCGGGTGGTACGGCGTAAGTCGAACCAGCGATGTCCTTCAAAAGCTAATTCACGAGCACGTTCATCCAGAATCTCCTGTATCAGGGCTTCCTTGTTCATTGCGTTCACGGCAGTTGCTTTTACTGTATATGCTTCCGGTGTATAGCGCTTCTGCATTAACTCCAGCAATCGGGTGCGTGCCTGAGGCAATTGATCCGATTGGGCTGCTGCTTCTGCCGAATTCAGGTACATTTCTCCCACCCGGAAAGAACAACGGAAATCATCTTTTCCGCTTTTTTGGCTGAAGCGATAACCATTCTTGTCGGCAGCTTTGAAATAAGCGTCCAGACGTAAATCGCCTTCTTTGTATAAAGAAGCTAAAGCTTCTGATAGAACAGCAGCCTGTGTGTAGTTGGAAGACATACCGCGCTCTAATGCAGTAATATTTTCTACAGACTGATAGTTGTTGGGCAGGGTATAAGTTTCTGCATTGAAATCTTCCAATGTATTCTTTTCAGCAAGTATTGCTTCGGCTGCCTGATATGCATTGTCCCATTGTCCCATATATAAATATACACGGGCACGGAGGGCTTTTACAGATAAGGTTGTGAAACGATAAGAAAATTTCTGTTCCCAAGATTCTTTATTAATCAGTTTTTCAGCTTCGTTGATGTCTGCAATGACCGCTTCATAAATCTGTGCAACGGTATTCTTCTTCAGGATTTCATTGATATCGCTATTCAGCTTAAGCGGCACAGCTGTCGTCTCTAATGCTCCCGGACGGGTATAGGGCTGTCCGTAAAGATTCACCAACAGAAAATGCATGTAAGCACGGAGCAGATAACATTCACCAATCAATTGGTTGATGTCCTCTTCGCTCCCTTCGTTGATGGATTCCCGCTCTTCTATGGTATAGTTGACAGTGAACATGATGCTATAGAAGTTCTTCCACTCAAAAGCAGTGGTTTGTCCCGGTGCGCTGAAGTCATCCCAGCACTCGATTTTTCCGTAACGATCCTGTTCCCAACTATCGTCTTTCACATACAGTTCATCCGAACGAAAACAGGCGAGTCCTCTGGCATCGGGAACGGTCTTATAAGCTGTGGCAATCAGCGCTCTGTACTCAGCTAAAGTCTGGGGGATCACCTTTCCCGTAGGTTGAATGTCAAGCATATCACAAGCAGTCAGTAATACTACGCTGCTCATCAATAACATTATATATATCTTTCTCATTGTTTTAACTCTCTATAAAATTAAAAATTCAGGTTCAGGCTTAGGGTAACAGACTTCGGAGCCGGGGTTGCATACGCGTTGGACATCGTTTCCGGATCAAGATAATTCTTGTAACTTGAACCGAATACTAATAAGTTACGTCCTTCGATGGCAATTGTAGCGGAAGTCATACCCAATTTGCGGCTAAAATTAGTGGGCAATGTATACCCTAAACGGATGTTTTGCAGTCGCACGTAGTTTAGGTCTCTGATCCAGATATCCAGGTTACGGTATATTTCATTCTGGTTTGAATACCACATGTATTCGTCCAGACGTTCATTTTGGCTCAGCAGAACAGGGAAGATTGTTTCCGTGTTTTCCGGAGTCCATCGGTTCAGGATATCGCGGTTCGTATTACGTCCTTTATCAAAGTCAACGATAGAGTAGGTGGGTTGGCTGCGCACCTTTCCACCGAAGTCGAAGCTGAAGTTGACACCCAGTTCAAATGCTTTGTATGTGAAAGTATTATTGAAACCACCGGTATAAGGGCAGTCGGCTGTACCTATATAAGTGTAAAGTTCACGGCGTTCGCGGGCTGTCAGGTCAGTTGCTCCGAATCCCCATTCCTGCAATTTGAAGAATTCCATGGCCGATACGGCTTTTCCGTCTTTACCCTCAAACATCGGATAACCTTCTTCATCCAATCCGGCTGTTTTCAGGGCAAACAAGGCTCCTACAGGATACCCTTCGCGTCCCGGTTCCAAGGCATCTTCGCGCAATGCTTCTTTCAGTATTTTATTGTTGTTATATGCGAAGTTGAAGTTGGTGGTCCACATGAAATTCTTGGTGTGGATATTGCGTGTGCTAAGGGCAACCTCAACACCCTGGTTCTGCATACTGGCCCAGTTGACGGTCAACATTTCAAAACCTGTTTCCAGTGGGAGCATTTGGGTTCCAATCAAGTCTACGCCCTTACGATAATAATAGTCTACGCTCAGATTGATAGCCTGATTCAATACTGCAAAGTCGAATCCGGCGTTTACTGAATGGGTTTTCTCCCAACGCAGTTTTTTGTTCGGTGCACCGAAAACATCAATCATATCTTCCGACCCTCCCGGCAGGATATTTTCAATTCTGTAGTTACCCAGAAGGTAAGGAGAGGTGTTCTTGTCAATGTTTCCTTGCAAACCGTAGGATGCACGGACTACCAGATTGTCTATCCATTTGGCATTCGCCATAAAAGGTTCCTGAGAGATACGCCACAAACCACTGACTGAATATAGTGGCAGATAACGGTATTTCTTGTCTACACCGAAAAGGTCGGAACCGTCAAAACGGATACTTCCGCCCAATGTATAGCGGTTCAGCAAAGAGTAAGACAGGGTTGAGAAAGCAGATACGTATGCATTCTCCACATGAGCTTTCTCGTGTAACTTGAAGGCCTGGCTTTCTTCCGGGAAGATGATCGGCTTTGTTGTCAGCGTCTTCCGGTCAAATCCATAACCGGCGCTATACAGCTTTTCCTCCCATGTCTTGCGGATTTCTGTTCCCACCATTATTTCAAATTCATGGATGTCATTGTAGGTATCGCGGTATTCTCCCATCGCTTTCCAAGTGAGCTGGGACAGTGAGTTTTCGTTAGCCTTATGGAATCCTCCTTCCGGCAGGTAAGTTACGCCATTATTACGATGATTCTTCTTCTCTGTACGCATCACATAACTTTCTTCTTCAGCGATTTTTTCGATAGAAGTTTTATCCAGTTGCAAACCGAGTTGGGTGGTAATTTTAAAACGGTCGTCAAATCGCAGTTCAGCGTCGAAGATGGATGAAAGGCCGTTAATGGTAGTTTCGTTACTCGTATTTTTCCGTTCTTCGAAGAGGTTAAGACCAAAATCCATATCCGTATCATCTTCTACATCCACATCGTAATTATAGTTGCCATTGGCATCATAAGGAGTGAAATAAGGATTTGCCAGACGTGAATAATAGATCGGGTTCGTCAGTCCCCGGTCATCCGGCAAATAAGTAGAGTTCTTACGGCGGTTGGCAAACATGGAAGCACCGACTTTCAATATGCTGTTCACCTTATAGCTGGTCTTCATCACTAAATTCAAACGTTCGGCAGAGACATTGGGAATATTACCGTTTTCCTTCATATATCCGAAAGAAGTGTAATAAGTTGCCTTTTCGCTACCACCGGAAAGAGACAAGTTATACTCCTGTGTAAATGCATCACGGAAGAGGATATCACTCCAGTCTGTGTTAGTTGCCTTTAGTCTATTGATTGCACCTTGAGCATTGGAGGACAAAGCGTTCCAACCTCCGTCTTTGAAGTTCTGTAGTTCTCCCAATCCGGAGATAATGCGATATACCTCACCTTTGGTTTCTCTGTAAGGATAGCCGGATTCCAGCAAGTCAAGTTCCAGACCTACTTTCTCTTCTGAATTCAATAGATTCAAGCGGTCTATATTCAACTTAGGAGAATATGTTAGCTTGGAAGAGAAGTTAATAACCGGTTTTCCGACTTTACCTTTCTTTGTGGTAATCACAATCACACCGTTAGCTGCGCGGGCACCATAGATGGCAGTTGCGGCAGCATCTTTCAAAACGGTGATATTATCGATATCGGCAGGATTCAGGCCGGCAATGGCGGTTTGTCCTACGTTATCGATATCTTTCAGTACTTCCATACTGGGAATGTTCGTTCCTTCCAATGGAATGCCGTCCAATACCCATAAAGGGTCTTGTGTACCGTTCAGCGAAGAGGTACCGCGGATACGGATTTTAGCAGGAGCGCCCGGGGCACCGGATATATTGCTTACGGAAAGTCCGGCAATTTGTCCGGTCAATGCCTGGTCTATGCTCTTGGCTGCACCTACCATCTGGTCCGAGATATCGATTTTTGACACGGCAGCCGTCAGTTTACGGCGTTCCACAGTCTGGTATCCCGTTACAACTACCGCATCAAGCATATGAGCAGAAGGTTGAAGAGTGATATCATATTGTTTTTTGCCCGGAATGAGTTTTATTTCCACTACATCATAGCCAACGTAGCTACAATAAAACCGGGTAATGCCATCCGGAATTGAAATAGAGAATTTACCGTCGATATCCGTAATGACACCAATAGTCGATTGATTGTTCCCGTTTTTCTTCAGATCCTCAGCCGTCACATAGACAGAAGCACCTATGAGAGGCAATTTATCCTCAGAAGAAATTACTACACCCTCTACTTGTCGCTCTGCGGCAAGGGCGTAAGTGAGTGTTCCTATCAGGAATAGGAACACGACAGATAAGCGTCTTTTCATCCGTTAAAATAATAAAATTAATACTTAAATTGAAAACTGGTTTTAAAGTCCCAATGCTGTGTTGATACGAAGAATCATATCTTTATAATGATATTTGGTTGCCACATCCGATGTTCCCAGACGACTCTGGAGTAAATCCTTGATGCGGAGCAATTCTCCTCGTTTCACGGAAATGGCATCTGAGATGCGATTTAGCTGGGAACCGTAAAAATTCAATTCACGGCGGGCACCCATACGATCTGAATCCAATGTACGATGAGCATGCTCGTCACAACTGCAAAGGGGGATTTGGTTATCCAGCAGGAAGTGGTTATCCATTAATTTTTTGTTGATTTTGACTCCTTCGCTTTCGGCAGCAGCTGTAATCAAGGCATCTACAAAGTTTTTCTGTAAGGCACGTGTCATGACATCAGGTAGTGCGCCTCGCTCCGTGGTTGCGAAGATACTGCGGTGTAAACCGTCCATCAACTCTACGGCTGTGAAAGCCTTTTTGCCATTCACTGCTTCGTTTTCGAGCATACGTACCAGGCGGTTATTGGATAAGAGGTCCCAAAGAATATAAGATTGGGCATTCTTCAATACTTGTGTCGGTGCATTTTCTACTATGCCCAGCGGAGTGTTGCGAAGCAAATAGGTATATTCACCCACTTCTGCGTCGAATAACCACTTCGGGTAAGTCAATACTTCATCAAGTAAGAATTTCAAAGCGGCCTGCTGCTTCTCCTTCTCTACAAAAGTGTAAGTTTTCTGACCGTCACCTACCACTGTATTTTCCATATATATACCCCCTATGTTGGCAAGTACATGGTACAGATAATTATTCCATTGGTTGATCACTGCATAATATAGACGTGAAGCTTCTTCATACGTTTGTCCCTTCTCCCCAGTAGTTGTCCATTTGATAATTTCGGGAACAATCCGTTTCAGGTTTGCAATGCCATACTGGGAAGAACGTACGGCATCATCGCCCAGGTCTTCATTCTGTGCACGGGGATCTACGGCATCACGTACATCCTGCGCCTCACTGTATTTATAAAGACGGTCTGTATGGCGGCTCAGGAAATCATAAAGCAAATCCTTTTCTTCCTCCGGAGTTTCCTTACCATACCAGCGATAACCGTATTCGATGGCAAAAAGATCGTAAGGACCGATATGCGGTGAGAGTGCAGTTATTCCGTCACCGGGTTGTGCTACGTAGTTGAAACGGGCATAATCCATGATGGAAGAAGAGGTAGAGTTCATCCGGTCGGTAAATGACTTGGAACGGAGTGAGTCCGTGGGAAATGCCCATGACCCCATCATGTTATGACGCAATCCTAAAGAGTGGCCTACTTCATGGCAGGCCACAAAACGCATGGCGTCACCCATCAGTTCATCGGATAACTTAATGCCGCGTGCTTCCGGGCGTACAGTACCTGTCTGTACGGTAATCCATTCCTGAAGCATATTCAGCACATTGTGCCACCACATGATGTCCGCTTCCAGAATTTCTCCTGAACGGGGGTCCAGAATAGAAGGACCCATAGCATTTGCCTTGGTTGAGGCTGCATAGGTCAGTACGGAATAGTTCACGTCGTCCATGTCTACCGTCATGCTGTCCGTAATATCTTTGGCGATGATGGCGTTCTTGAAACCGGCACGTTCAAAAGCAACCTGCCAGTCTTCGATACCTTGTTTGATATATTTGCGCCAACGATACGGTGTGGAATTCTCTATGTAGAATACAATCGGTTTAGCCGGTTCCACCAACTCACCACGCAGATAGCGCTCGCGATCTTCCGGTTTTGGTTCCAGGCGCCAGCGAGTGATGAACTGTTGTTTGCTAACCCGTTGTTGTCCGTCGCTATAACTAAGCAAAGGATTGGTGAAGTAGCCTACGCGGGCATTATCCAGGCGGCCGGTCATCGGTGTTTCCGGCAGTAACATCAGTGACGAACTTACTTCGACAGTTACATAGATGGAAGTCGTTCCTTCGGTCACTTTCGTGGTCAGTTCGGACGTAGCCACCACATTATTCTCGAATGACTTGATTGAGAGAATGCGTGACAGATTCTTGATGGAAGAGGTTCCCAGATTTATATTGGTAAATACATTATTGATGCTTGTCTCTGTACCATCATAAATATCATTCACTTTGATGACCATGGTGGTAGAGTCATTGTTGAATGCCTCGATCTTGAAGCCGGCTATCAATGGAGAAATATAATTATCACGTACCGACTGGCTGATGGCATCTTCGGCAGGAGCGAGGGGAAGAGGGCGGCTTTGACGAATCAGCAACTTGTTTGTTGCCTTATCCAGTTCGAAGCGCACCATCTGGTTTTCATAATTGGTGCCGCGGTTTACTCCGGCCTCATTCAGTTCGGAAGGGACACGTTGGAGCTTGTTCACTACCAGCATGTCTTTGCCCAGCAGGTTCATCGGTACCTCAAAATAGTAATCGTTCTTTTTCTGGTACACATTGAACATACCACGGCGAATGGTGCTACCGTCTCCGGTCAGTTTCTCGTACTCGTTTTTTGATTTAACACTGTCGTTAGGTTCACTTTTCTTTTTCTTTCGGAACCATCCCATAGAATCGGGCGTAGAATTTACAGCATGCACTATGACAGGCTCACACATGAAAGCGCCTGTAGCCACTGTAGTCAGCAAAATTGTTTTAAGTTTCATCAGTTATTATCAATTATCATCATGCTCCCCTTTCTACTCATAGAATAGGGGATGGCAAAGATAGTAAAACTATCTATATGAACAGATAGCTGCAATTAGTTTTGACGTTTTTTCTTTTATAACTCAAAGAGTCTTTCAATTATAAAAAAACAGTATCAGTTAGAGTTTATGCTCATTCTTTAACTGATACTGCTAAAAATCTATTTTCAGTTTAAAGTCGGCTTAGTCAAATAAACTCTTGAACTTCTTGAAAATCTTTTCTTTAATAGAAGTATTCGGTTTAAAATTGTCTGAGCCTTCCATTTCTTCGAGTGCTTTTTTCTCATCTTTGTTAAGAGCTTCCGGTACATATACGCTAACATTTACTAATAAATCTCCCGTACCGTATCCGTTCACACTTGGCAGTCCTTTTCCGCGAAGCCGGAGTACTTTACCCGGTTGGGTGCCCGACTCAATCTTCACTTTCACCTTGCCGTCGATGGTGGGTATTTCTACCGCGCCACCTAAAGCAGCTGTCGGGAAGCTGAGAAGCAGGTTGTAAATCAAGTCGTTTTCGTCGCGGATCAGTTCTTTATCCTGTTCTTCCTCTACAAGAATCAACAGGTCACCCGGAACACCATTGTGCTTACCGGCATTTCCTTTACCGCTCATAGAAAGCTGCATACCCTCCATTACACCTTTAGGTATATTCACGCTTACTACTTCTTCACCGTAGACGATACCTTCTCCGGCACATACCTTACATTTGTTCTTGATGATTTTTCCTTCGCCACCACAAGTAGGGCAGGTAGTACGGGTCTGCATCGTACCGAGGATTGTCTGCTGGTTGCGAATCACCGATCCGCTACCTTTACAGGTCGGACAAGTTTCCGAACCGCCGTCACCTTCAGCACCCGAACCATGACAATGGTCGCATGGAACATATTTTTTCAGTTTGAATTTCTTTTCTACACCGGTAGAAATTTCTTTCAGGTTCAGTTTGACCTTTACGCGCAAGTCCGAACCGCGAAAACGCGCACGTTGCGAACTTCCACCTCCGAATCCTCCTCCGAAACCGCTGAAACCTCCTCCGAAGCCACCGCTATGTCCACCAAAGATATCTCCGAACATAGAGAAGATATCATCCATAGACATGCCGCCACTGAAGCCACCGAACGGACCACCGTTTCCGGCAGCACCACTCATTCCTGCATGACCGAATTGATCATAACGGGCACGCTTGTCCGCATTGCTTAGTACGTCGTATGCTTCTGCCGCTTCTTTGAACTTTTCTTCCGCCACTTTGTCACCCGGATTCTTGTCAGGATGATATTGAATGGCTTTTTTGCGATAGGCTTTCTTTATTTCCTCTACCGTTGCTGTCTTTTCGACTTCCAGTACTTCGTAGTAATCTCTTTTTTCCATATATATTATGTTATTCTCCTACCACCACTTTGGCATGGCGGATTACTTTGTCGTTTAGCATGTATCCGGTCTGTACACAGTCTAGAATCTTGCCCTTCAAAGCTTTATCCGGTGCGGGAATGACGGCGACTGCTTCGTGGTAATCAGTGTCGAGAGGTTGTTCTTTAGTCTCGATTACTTTTACGCCGTCCTGTGCCAATACAGACATGAACTTGTTATAAATCAATTCCACTCCTTCCTTCACGGCTGCTACATCGGTGGCAGTTTCCATGTTTTTCAGAGCGCGTTCAAAGTCATCCACGATTGGAAGTATACTGCTGATGGTCTTTTCGCCACCGTTCAGGATCAGCTCAGCTTTTTCTTTCATCGTGCGTTTACGGTAGTTGTCAAACTCGGCAGAAAGGCGCAGATACTTATCTTTCTGGTCCTCTATTACTTTGTTTGCTTCTTCCAGCTCTTTGGCAAGCTTTTCCTCTTCTGTCAGGACAGTTTCGTCCTGTACATCTTCCGTTTGGGATTCTTCATTTTCCGCAGCTTCCTTCTGGGCAGCTTCGGACATTAACTCTTCTTCGTTGATGTTTTCTTTTTCTTTCGGGTCCATATTTCTATTCTTATTATTCTTGTAAAAAGGATTTGTTTTCATTGCTGTCAAGGGTTTAAGTTAGTATATCGCTGTACCAACAAAAACTTTGCCAAATAGGCAGCTTTTGTCTAAAACGCCGCAAAGGTAATACTTTTATGTCAGATTGACAGCGCATTTCTACGAGTATTCATAGAAAAATGTCTATCTTTGCACCCGCAAAATACAGAGTAATAGGTATTAGGTAATAAATTGTAAATCGCTAAATAAGAAAATAGATCAATGATTACAGTCTCGAACGTTTCCGTACAGTTTGGAAAAAGGGTGTTGTTTAATGATGTAAACCTGAAGTTTACAAGTGGTAACTGTTATGGTATTATCGGTGCTAACGGTGCCGGAAAATCTACTTTCCTGCGTGCCATATCCGGTGACTTGGATCCTACAACCGGTTCTATTATGTTGGGTCCGGGCGAACGCCTCTCCGTTTTAAGTCAGGACCACTTCAAGTGGGATGCGCTTACGGTAATGGATACCGTAATGATGGGGCATACCGTTTTGTGGGATATCATGAAGCAACGTGAAGTGCTTTATGCCAAAGAAGATTTCACGGATGAAGATGGCTTGAAAGTTTCTGAATTGGAAGAGAAATTTGCGGAACTGGATGGTTGGAATGCGGAAAGTGATGCTGCCGCTTTGCTGAGTGGCCTGGGCATTAAGGAAGATAAGCATTATTTGTTGATGGGTGATTTGAGTGGTAAGGAGAAAGTACGTGTCATGCTGGCACAGGCACTTTTCGGTAATCCGGATAACTTGTTGCTGGATGAGCCTACCAATGACCTCGATATGGAGACAGTGATGTGGCTGGAAGATTATTTGGCTAACTTTGAACATACGGTGTTGGTTGTAAGTCACGACCGTCACTTCCTCGATTCTGTTTGTACGCATACGGTCGATATCGATTATGGTAAGATCAATCTCTTTGCCGGTAACTATAGTTTCTGGTATGAATCAAGTCAGTTGGCTTTGCGTCAGCAACAGAACCAGAAGGCTAAGGCAGAGGAGAAGAAGAAAGAACTGGAAGAGTTTATCCGCCGCTTTAGTGCCAATGTGGCAAAGAGCAAGCAGACTACCAGCCGTAAGAAGATGTTGGAAAAACTGAATGTAGAAGAAATCAAACCTTCTTCACGTAAATATCCGGGTATTATCTTTACTCCCGAGCGTGAACCGGGTAATCAGATACTGGAGGTTTCCGGACTGACTAAGACACTGGAAGATGGTACAATACTTTTCCGTGATGTTAATTTCAACGTTGAGAAGGGAGACAAGATTGTATTCCTTTCCCGTGATCCCCGTGCCATGACTTCATTCTTCGAAATTATCAATGAAGAAGCGAAACCGGATGCCGGAACTTTCAACTGGGGCGTCACTATTACTACTGCATACCTGCCGTTGGATAATACTAAATATTTCAATACGGACCTGAACTTGGTGGACTGGTTGAGCCAGTTTGGCGAGGGTAATGAAGTGTATATGAAGAGCTTCCTGGGACGTATGCTGTTCTCCGGTGAAGAGGTATTGAAAAAAGCAAGTGTGTTATCGGGAGGTGAAAAGATGCGTTGTATGATTGCCCGTATGCAGTTGCGCAATGCCAACTGTCTGATTCTGGATACTCCTACCAATCACCTTGACTTGGAATCTATCCAGGCATTCAATAATAACCTGAAAACTTATAGAGGTAATATCCTGTTCTCCTCACATGACCATGAGTTTATCCAAACGGTTGCCAACCGTATCATCGAACTGACTCCGAACGGTATTATTGATAAGATGATGGAATATGATGAATATATTACTTCGGATCATATCAAGGAGCTGAGAGCTAAGATGTACGCACAGTAAATATCTGCTCTTTGAATAAAAATATCGCCTTACAATATTCAGTTATTGTAAGGCGATATTTTTTTAAGTGATTAGTCCTTCTTATAGGGATTGAGAAAAAAGACTAAAACAGTTGTTATATATGTAAACTTTGTCTATATTTGCATCATGAGAAAATATTATACTATGAGAATTACTTCATAGATTTCTTTGAGTCATTAGATGACGGTGCAAGGAAAAAAGTCTCTTATGTGCTCGATATGCTTAAAACACAAGAACGGCTTAATAAAAACTTCGTGAAGTTAATTCGTGAAGGTGTTTACGAGTTGAGAGCAAGCCATAATGGAAATATTTATCGGGCTTTCTTCATTTTTGATGATGGCAATATAGTTATGTTGTTCAATGGATTTCAGAAAAAGACACAGAAAACGCCTGATAACGAAATTGAAAAAGCATTAAAACTTAAAAATGAATATTATGCAAGCAAACCCTAAGATTGGAAGTATGGATGCCGTATTAGATAAATTATATGGCAAAGTTGGTTCACCTGAAAGAGAAGAGTTTCGCAAAGAAGCATATTCTTACTGTGTAGGGCAAATAATTAGTGATGCACGAAAGCAAGAAAAAATGACACAATCCGAACTGGCTGAAAAAGTAGGAACTAATAAGACCTATATATCAAGAATAGAAAAAGGAGTTATAGAGCCGGGGGTTGGTTTGTTTTTTCGTATTATTGATGCACTGGGACTTAAAATAGAAATCGTAAAACCTATCATGTAAGTTTGCAGAGCCTTTAAAGCTACGACCTGCTTTCATGCTGAACACCGTGACTCTGCCCCAACTTGGGGCAGAATTGTATAATAGTCCTATCATATCTTTTCCCCATTCACTTTCCCCATACTTACTTATAAATCAATTTGTTCTTTCCTTCTCCAAACAGGTTGTCTCCTAAAGTCGTAATCTTGTTCCCTGTAGCTACTACATAACGTAGGTTATCACATCCCATAAATGCGCCGTATTCAATAGCCGTCACTCCGGCAGGTAATTCCAATGTACCACATAAACGTCCGCAGCCGCTGAAAGCACGTTGACCGATACTTTTCAAACCTTTGGGAAGCTGAATACGCAGTAAGTATTTCTTCTGGGTGAATGTATATTCGGGAATAGCTGTGGCGCTACATTTACTAAGATCTGCAGCAACGAGATTAGGCATATAATCCCGGATCAGGATAAAATCAGCTTCATCCAGTTTACCTTCCACAGTCAGGAAGTTTACATCCTTAGGCTGCAAACCGGCTTCTACCAATTCACTGGCAAGGCTTCCCATCAACCCTATCTGTACAGATACTTCTACAGGTTCGCCTTCTATCACGGCAAAGGTATCCCAATGTTTCTTGCCACGGTAAGAGTCACTGCTACCCAGAGGTACAAAAATGGCCGTAATACTATCTGCCAAAGCTTCAGACATCAGATTGGGAGCAGTCTTTTTTCGTAATTGGCATACTTGCAGATTCGTACACCCCTTGAATGCAGCATCTTCTATGTTCTTGATTTTCTCTGAAAGAATAATTTTCCGGAGCGTTGATTTTCCGGTAAAGGTACTGTCATTGGTTTGCTGGCAGAATGCATAAGCAGGTACACAATTTGGTGGATATATATAGAAACGGTCAGGAAAAGTGCCGCTTTTCCCGGCATAAGTACTGATTGACGCATTGGAGATATCCAGTACCTGCAAATTTTTGAATTCATCCCGCAGATGTTTGAAATCAATAGCGTTCAGTTTTCCGGTCAATGTAAGATGAGTGATGCTGTTGGCTTCATCTTCTGTGAGCATGGATACTAAAGTACCGGGTTTGGCAACGAAAAATGTTTTGTTATTGGCTGGGTTGCCTGTATTTTGTGCAACTGCTACATAAGTACATGCAGCCAGCATTATAGTGGCGAATATTCGTTTTATCTTCATGGCTGTTACATATATGTTTAGACAAATATACGGTTTTTACAGCAAATAGCTTTCTATTTTTAATTTTATAGGTATTTTTGCCGGGGTATTAACATAAAGAAACGGAGGATATGGAATCAATGAATGAAGATGCAAATACTGTAAAGGAACCGTCAAAACTCGTCACTTATCTGGTTGTTGCAGCAAAGATTATCGTTTATATACTTTTGATGCTGGGATTTACCGGAATGTTGGCAGCTGTTTGCATAAAACCGATCTCTTTTTTTAAGATAAGTGGAATTTTGGAAGAAGTTGTGATGCAGAGTACTTTTCTGGCCGGGAGTTTTTTGGCGGCTTGGACTCTGCTGAAGAATTGGGATCACCTTCCGATTGCGGATTTGGGATTATCCCTGAAAGGGCGTACTAAAGACATCTTCTGGGGTACATTCGTTGTCCTGGCAATCTATGCTGTCGGATTTGGAATATTATATGCGATGGGAGAGGTTGAAATTGCTGCCGTGCACTTTAGCGCGTACGAATTGCTGTTGTCCTGGATATTAATGTTGCTGGTTGCCCTTACAGAAGAGATTGCTTTTCGTGGTTTTGTTCTGGGGCATTTACTGACTGCAGGTGCCAATCGCTTTGTGGCATTGTTTCTTTCTTCTGCATTGTTTTCCTTGATGCATATTTTTAATCCCAACTTTTCTCTGATTGCTTTTCTGAATATATTGTTGGCGGGAATTTTAATAGGTTCTACCTATATATATACGCGTAATTTATGGTTTGCCATCGCTCTTCATCTTTTCTGGAATTGGCTGCAAGGTCCGATTCTCGGTTTCGAAGTAAGTGGAGGAAGATTGGGCGGTACTTTATTGTCTTTAGAATTACCGGAAGAGAATATCATCAACGGCGGTACATTCGGTTTCGAAGGCTCCATCCTGTGCACCGCGTTGATGATTATTGCTATTGTGATTACTCTGAGATTGCAGGATAAGTTTAGAACTCGCCGACTACCGCAGTGCCGGGTTCAAAAAACATGATGTAATAAATGGGAATATAAGTGATTTCGCTCTTCTGATAAACCTTTTGCTCATTGGACAGGACGAAAGCCCGGTGAATGTTGTATGTTTCTACTTTTAACAACTTATTAAGTGCACTATGAACGGTGTAATCTTTGCCTGATTTGATTTCCAATGGTATCACACTGAGGTTATCTGCATCATCTATCAGATAATCCACTTCGCCATTGTTCTTATTATCATAGTAATACAGATTAAAGCCGTGTGCACGCAATTCTTGTGCCACAACAGTTTCGTAAACCGAACCTAAATTAATGCTTTGCACGTCTTGCATAATGGCTTGTATATTGTTCTTAAAGAACAAACCGGTGAGCAATCCGACATCGTTTAAATAGAGTTTGAGCAGATTCTTGCCGCAATTTTCTACCAGCGGATAGCTGGGCACACTTATGGCTTTCACTTCTAAAGCAACCCCCGCCGAGATAAGATAATCGAATTCTTCCTCATAATCTGCCATCCGTTTACCTTTTTTCCCCTCAATGTCTTTCGCCACCATGCGCTTTTTCTTGTTCTCCAAATTGGATGGAATCAGGTTATATACACGTTGTATCTTTAATTTGGCATGCTCTTTTTCGTATTTTGAGGCATCTACTCCGTAAAGAGTCAGAATATCTTCCTGTATTTTACGAATAGCCATCACATTCTTTTCTTCAACAAATGTTTTCACGGCATCGGGCAAGCCGCCTACGATCAGATACTTCTTAAATAAATCAAGCATTTTGGCATGTAGAGAATCCGGCAAAGGCTGACGTTCCAGAAACTGGGTCCGCATAGTGGAGATGGCAAATTCACCGACTCCATTGGCTATGAGAAATTCCTCAAAGTCCATGGGATACATGTGCTTTATTTCGATACTGCCTAAAGGAATGGAAGATGTATTCCTCAATGTTACACCTAGTAGAGAACCGCTTGCTATATAGGTAAACCGGTTGTCTTCTTTCAAGAACTTTAGCAAGGTGAGCAGGTGCTCGTAAGCCTGAATCTCATCAATAAAGACAAGTGTATCGGCTCGATTTCTCATTCTGTCGCCTGCTATCACGCTCAGTGCTAAGTAGAAATCATTCACGGTTTTGGCGTCCGCAAAGATTCTGTCTCCCAATTTATCCTCCTCCATGTTTACCTCTATATAGTTTTTATAGAGTTTCTGTCCGGCATGACGAATAATAAATGATTTACCTATCTGCCTTGCTCCATCCACAATAAGCACTCTGTTGGAGTCTGATTGCAGATAGCTTTCAATATAACTTTCAATCTTACGATATAGCATATTACACTTTTCTAATGTTTATACGGCAGTAAATATACACTTTTCCATTGATAATGCAATCAATGGGATACACTTTTCTTAATCCGCATGTTAGGAAGCATCGCTGATCAGCTTCAAAGCGATCCGTTTGCGATCCGTGTCCACACTCAATACCCGAACCCGGACATGCTGGTGAATAGATACAATCTCATTCGGATCCGAAACAAAACGGTCGGCAAGTTGTGAAAGATGAACCAGGCCGTTTTCTTTAATGCCTATATCCACGAAAGCGCCGAAGTTGGTGATATTACCTACAATGCCGGGAAGCTCCATACCCTCACGCAAGTCATTGATTGTACGCACATTCTTGTCAAATTCAAAAATCTTGATCGGACCTCGCGGGTCACGTCCCGGTTTGTCCAATTCTTGTAGAATATCCTTCAAAGTAGGCATGCCCACGGTAGAGGTGAGGTACTTTTCAGGTTGGATTTTCAGGCGTAGTTCCTTGCTGGTAATAAGCTCTGCCACGCTGCATCCCAAGTCTTTGGCCATTTGTTCTACTATACAATAGCTCTCCGGGTGAACGGCTGTGTTATCCAAAGGATTTTTGGATTGCGGAATACGAAGGAAACCGGCACATTGCTCAAAAGCTTTGGCTCCCATGCGTGGCACTTTCATCAGTTGTTTACGCGATGTGAATGCACCATTTTCAGCACGGTAATTTACTATGTTCTGTGCCAGTTGAGGACCTAACCCCGAAATGTAAGTCAGCAGGTGGCTGCTTGCCGTATTTAGGTTTACTCCCACCAGGTTTACGCAACTTTCTACGGTCAAGTCCAGTGATTTCTTTAATTTCGTCTGGTCTACGTCATGCTGGTATTGACCTACACCGATGGATTTCGGGTCTATTTTCACCAATTCAGCCAACGGGTCCATCAATCGGCGGGCGATGGATACAGCTCCGCGCACTGTGACGTCGTATTCCGGAAATTCATCACGCGCAATCTTGGATGCAGAGTAAATGGAAGCCCCTTGCTCGCTTACAACAAATACCTGAATTTCCTGCCTGAAGGTCTGGTGTTTCAGAAACTCTTCTGTTTCACGACTTGCCGTTCCGTTTCCTACCGCTATGGCTTCTATATGGTAAGCTTCTATCATCTTTTGTATTTTAGACACAGCTTCTGCGGTTTTGTATACCGGAGCATGCGGGTAGATATTCTCATTGTGCAGTAAATTGCCTTGCGCATCCAGGCATACCACTTTGCAACCTGTACGGAATCCCGGATCGATGCCCATTACCCGCTTTTGTCCCAATGGAGAAGCCAGTAATAATTGGCGCAGGTTCTGAACGAATACCCGGATGGCTTCTTCGTCCGCCTGTTCTTTACTTTGTGCGGCAAATTCCGTTTCGATAGAAGATTTCAGTAAACGCTTATAGGCATCCTGTACGGCTTCCGCCACTTGTTCTCCGCAAGCATTGTTGCTGCGGACGAAACGGCGTTCCAGACGTTCCACACACTCTTCATCATCAGGGCTTATGCTGACTTTCAATAGCCCTTCGGCTTCGGCACGGCGAATAGCCAGCAATTGGTGTGAGGTGCATTTTTTCAGGGGTTTACTGAATTCAAAGTAATCCCGGTATTTATCAGCTTCACTCTCTTTTCCTTTCACCACTTTAGCCGTGATGACAGCTTGCCGGGAGAAGGCGAAGCGTACGGTGTTACGTGCCTGTTCGTCTTCACTGACCTGTTCTGCAATGATATCCCGTGCTCCTTTCAATGCATCTTCCGCATCTTTCACTTCTCCTTTGACGTATGTTTCTGCGCGCTTCTCCGGGTTCGGTTCCCGCTGCAACATCAGTAGTGTTGCCAAGGGTTCCAGACCTTTCTGGCGGGCTACTTCTGCACGCGTACGGCGTTTGGGTTTGTAGGGTAGGTAAATATCTTCAAGAATGGTACTATCCCAAGTTTCATCAATACGCTTTTGTAGTTCAGGAGTCATTTTTCCCTGTTCGTTGATAGTGTTGACAATGGTTTCTTTTCGTTTAGCCAGCTCATTCAGCTTCTCATATTGGGTTTTGATTGCTTCAATTTGCACTTCATCCAATCCTCCGGTAACTTCTTTACGGTAACGGCTGATGAAGGGAATAGTAGCTCCGTCCGCCAATAAATCGAGCGTATGGCCGATTTGTTTCTCAGAAATACTGAGGGTGGCAGAGATCATGCGGTGAAATAACTGTATCATGTTGAATCGTTTTTTGAATAATAAGCGTCAAAGGTACAAAAGAATTATAAAAAATGCGAATCAGGAGTTGAATGAATTCATATCGGACGGGGTATGAATAAAGTGTGATAAGGTGGTAGAGTGATAAAGTGATAGCGGGATAACGCTCTGTGATATATAGCGCAGCCACTTTATCACCTTACCATCTTATCACTCTTTTTATTCAGCATTCTTTTTTAAGCAAAATTTAAATAGGCACAAAATTCCCGGAAAGCCTTTATTTGAAAAAAGGGAGCTTTTTACAGCCCCCTATATTCCCTTTCCGCATTGAAGCATGGACAAGGTTTTATCGGATTCAAATCATGATGCCCTACAATCAGTGCGCGTGGAAAAATACGTTTCAACTCGCGCAGTAGGGCCAGCAGTGAAGCCTTTTGTTCCAACGTGCGGGTGTCGGACGGTCGGCCTTTGGCATCCAGTCCTCCTTCGTAACAGATGCCGATGGAGTGGCGGTTATGGTTGAGGCAATGCGCACCGATTTTTTCCGTGGGACGGCCACGATGAATCTCTCCGTCGCGGGTTACGTAGAAATGGTAGCCGATGTCGCTGAAGCCACGGTGGCGGATGTGTTCGCGACGACAATCCTCAAGGCTCAGGCACACGCCCTGAGGCGTGGCCGAGCAATGAATAATGAGGAGGGTAATCGTACGCATGGCTACTTGCAGGCGCCTAAACCTAAAGCTCCCACTATGGCGGTGGCTACGGTGATGATTACTTTGAGGACAATACCCCATACAGATTTTGACTTTTTTTCTTCATTCATGGTGAGTAGATAATTAATAGTTAGAACTTAGAAAATTGACTACTTGGAAAATTAATAATTAAATGTTAAGCATTGAAACTTGAAGATTAAATCCTCGCGCAGCCTTTAATTTTTAATTTCTACGGCCTTCGACTTTAGATTATCCCAACGGGTCATCTTCGATTCCCCCGTCGTTTCCTTCGCCGCTTCCGTCGGGCTTATTACCGGACGGTTTGCCTTCTACGGTATACATGGAAGACTCCTTCATCTGCCCTTCCAGGTTAATCTGTGCATTGCTCAGTTCTCCCGTGGCACGGGCACGGAGTTTTAGCCCCTTCACGTTGTTGGCCAGCGAGAAGTCGGCAGCGGATTGCGCGCCTTTCTTGCTGACAATCCCCACGGAGAAAATGGCGAGATCGTCCATTTTCACATTCTTGCCGTCCAGAATCAGCTCCTTGGTGCAGGATACCATGTCAGTCAGCACTCCCTTGATGACTCCGGACGAGTAGGGGGTGTTGTGGTTGGACATGTGCTTGGCAAGCTTCTCAATGTCGAAAGTCTCCTCAATTACGGGGCGTGCATACCAGAGACCTTTCAGCGGGCTGTTTTCGCCCGTCACTTGATACTTTTTGTAACGAATCATAGTTTGATAAACAAATTAAGAATTAATAATTAAAAATTAAATATTCACGGTGTTGAACTCAACGATGCAAAGATAATACCGTGTATACGGGTGTTTGTCACTTTCGGATTGTTACGGTCGATTACGGACGGTTTCTGTCTGTTATTTATATGCGTATAGTTGCCAATGTCGTGATTTATAGCTATATTTGATGAAATATAACACATGAATGTCAGATATGAACACTTTTGAAATCCGTACCTATGGGCGCACCGAACTTGCCCAGCTCTATTGTCCCAATCTTTGTCCCGAATCCGCTTACCGCAAGTTGAAGCATTGGATTGAACTTTATCCCGGCCTGTGTGATGACTTGGCCGCTGTGGGGACGTCCTCTCACTCCCGCACCTATACGTCCGCCCAGGTGAGCCTGATAGCGGCTGCACTTGGCGAACCTTAAAGTTGAGGTTGGGCGGCGTAAAGTTGAGGTTGGTACACTTGGTACAGAGGTTCACTGTTTCCGTTTGTTTCGCACACACGTGCGTATTTATGGTTAGGGCTTTTGATAAGTTCCGTTTCCATCCACACTCTCCACCAGACCGTGCTTCTGCAAGCGCTTGAGCCAGGTAGAGGCTGTTCCGGGTTTAATGCCTATCTCTTCGGCTTTTTTTATGAATTCGGCCCGTGTAAATTTCTTTTCCATGCATTGCACCAGTGCATCCCGGTCAGCATTGCCCCGGCTGGTGACTTCGGTAGCAGGTAGGAAGGAGAGGATATGGGTGGTGTGGCGGTAGAGGCTTTCGGCCAGGGACAGCACGGCATGGAAATCGTCGGGAGTGATGATGAGGTTCCATAAGCTGACGATGTGATCCTTCAGATTGTCCGGAGCGGTGTTCGGGTCGGGCGATACATTGGGTGAATCGGCTATCTCTTCGTGCTCCAATGCGCGGAGCATGGCCACCACTTCCATGATGCGGCAGATATTGATGGCCAGACGCGCCACGCTGCTCGACATTTCGTCACCGTTGGTCAGTCCGGAACGTACGAATAGACTGGAGAATAAACGGTTGAATTCCTCTTTCTGCCCGTCGGTGAGGCGCAGGGTGAAAAGTCCGTTCATGACGATGGCCTTCTGCTTTTCTTTCCATTCCATGCCCAGTGCAGTGAATATCTCTTCGAGATTGTTGTCGTTGCGGTCGAACTGGTTCTGCCAGTAGTGTATGGCGGGCATGTAGTAGAATACTTGCCGGGAAAAGAGTCCGTTTTCGGCACTGGGTATCAGGGGCTTCACTTGTGCTGGGGTGCCGGAAAGAAGTACGGCGAGATAGCTCTTTTTCACTTCGCGGTATTCCCGGTCGGTGCGGCGGTTGTAGGAAAGGCCGTCGTGGTCGAAGGCCTTGCGCATGGTGTCGCTCCAGTGGCCGTACTCCGATCCTATGGCGGTGGAGATGGTGTCGGCCTCATTTTCGCATATCAGGCCGGTGCCGTCAGAATCCATCAGGTTCTGCAGGATACCCGTTCCGGTGTTGTTGCCGGAGATGAGGAACATCTTGTTGGGCGGGATTACGGGAGGCTCGGTCTTTGCACGTTCTTTGCCCAGTGTCTCGTACTTTGCTTTTTCGCGGCGATAAGATGCCATATTTTCGGCCACCTGTTTGCGGATTTCATCGTGGAGGGGTTCTACCAGCAGGCGTACCAGCGAGAGCACGCCTTTGCCTGATGCGGGCAGTGCTGTGATGAAAGTCTGTAGACAGGGCGAGATCATTTTTCCTCCGTAGGCACATCGCACGTGCCGTCCCATGCTGGCACCCAGTACGGTGACAGTTCCCAGTAGTAGTACGTCGCATTGGGCACGGGAGGTGCCGTAGCTAACGATGCGTTCCAAGGGATAAGGCCAATGAGTGTGCTCGTCGAAAGTGGGCAGGGGAGAGAGTGGGCTGCTGTCCAGTAGGTTTTCTTCCTCATGTGCGGATACATCTTCTTCACGTGTGCGTGTGTGTGAGGCAGAAGAGGAGTGCGAACCTTGTGTACCAAGTGTACCCCATCCGTGCGGAATTTCGGATTGGACTTTTATGCCGCAAACTTCGGCCAGATGGAAGGCGGTACCTATGTGTACGTTGTTGTGTCCGTTTTTCAGTGCATTGCTGAATAGTTTGTCGGCTGCTCGTGGATCGTACTTTGGTGAGAAACTGCACAAGGTCAGGAAATCTTGGCGGCCCGCTTCGCCACAGTCGGTGGTGATGGCAAATGCCAGTTGTATATACTCTTGATAAGTGGGAGCGATGTCGGCTCCTGCATTTCTGACTGCTTCGGTCAGGCGGTGCAATGCAGATAATTGTTCCATTGGCTTTAAGTATTTTGAATTATAATTTGGGATGTTGATTCGTGATTTTAATTTTCGATGTTTATTTTTTAGTTCTCAAAAGCGCCCCTTCGTCATGGCAGAGGAAGCAGGAGCGTACGAGGTCTTTTCCCGATGTATCCACTCCTTTTCCGGGTTGGCGGTGGTTGCTGTCGTACATGCAGTGTACATAGTTCATGGCCCAGCGGATTCCATCTGTGGCGTTTTGTTCCGAGGCATGAGGAATGAAGGCTTTCACGCCCAGTCCACTGGGACTGATGAATGCCAGTGCGGGACACAGATAAGGGTCATCGAATAATTCTTGTCGCAGGATTTCGGCTTCTTCGGTGGATTCGAGATGATCGATGTCCACTACTACCAGTCCGGACAGCTCTTCCAGGCAGTCGCTTCGGCGACGGGTGAAGATTCCGCAAGGGGTCACGTAGGGCAGTGTTTGCTGCTTCAGGAGACGGCTGGTGTCTTCGTCACCTTGCAGCGCGGCGTTTCGCACTTCAAGAGTCAATGCAGTGAGTTTCTCGTTGGAGGTTATCAGTTTATATATTTCTTCCAGATTTATTGTCCGTAGCGGAGTAAGTGTGGCGCTCTTTACAGTTCTTCCGGTTGTTTTGTCCTTAATCGGCGAGATAGGGGGCATGAATAGTGACATTTTGAAAACATTTTCCATTGCATTTCATTTTTTTAATTATTTCATTTTTAATTCTTTAGTAGGTGTTTGTGTCGGGCAAAAAAAGAAGATGTCACTTTTGGATAAAGCGGCATCTTCTCATCTGCAGGGCTTAATCTTTGCCAAAGCGGGGGCAAAATTAAGTCCTTTTACAACATGTTGTTCAACACTAATTCATACTTGTTTTTTGTTGTTATTTTCTCTTTCTATTTCTCGGATTTGTATACTTGGACTCTTTAAGTAATTCAATCAAATCTTGCCTTATTGTGTTGGCTGATATTCGTTTACCGTTCTTTTGCTGAAACTTTTCTCTTCTGTATAAAAAACGTGCAAGTGTTGCCAATCCGTTTTCTGGAGACGCGTCCAGACAATTTATCATGTAGAGCTCTAAAAATGCTTTTTCTATAATGTCCCGACGGTCGATTATTCTTGTAATCGTAGCCCCGGGTTTGGGCCCTCTTTTTGCCTTAATACCTTGTTTTATTGGTTTCTTACTATTATTCTTGTTCTTTTTTGCAGTTTTTTTTTGCTGCTGTATTTACTTTATTCTTTTCCATATTTCAGATGTTTTTTAATGTTAGAATTAGTGATGGAAAAATATGTTGTAAGTTGCGAAGGTAAGTGTAAAAAGAAGAGTGGACAAGAATATCGGGATTAATGTTACTTTGAAACTTTTCTCTATGTAGCTTAATAGGTTGGTATATAGGAGGATAGGTTCTTGTTTTTTGAGTGCTCAAAAATCGTTCGTTTAATATGTGTAAATATTTACGAAAGAATAGTAGCTGTCAGGATAATAATCCGAATAGATATTAATGACATTTATTTTGAGAATAACAGTTTGTATATTAGATGTTTACATAAAGAGGAAAGTGTTTGCGAGATTATTTTTATTAAACATCTTGCACATTCCAAAAATACCTTTTATCTTTGCACCATTAAACGAACGATTAAAAAACGATTTTTCTCTCTAATCTATTCGTTTATAGCTTTTTATATATAAAAAGTTCCATATAATTGTTTCATAGACTTTTTTTCCGTGACGGTAGAAAGTTTTGGAATAAAATGAATGCAAGTTAAGCTACTTAAAATAATCGCATTACATAATTTGATCGGTAGGTATTTCACTACTCCGGTGTCCCTAAAAAATATCCTGACGCGAACTAACTTCGCGAAAATTTCATGAACGAAAGTACTGACTCTCAACTTTCTACTCCTAACTCTCAATTACTCCACTGGTTTGCTGTTCGTGTTTCCTACAGTCGTGAATTGGCTTTGAAAGCTATTTTGGACGAGGAAAACATAGAGAGTTTTATCCCTATGCGTTACGGAATAGTAATGAAAGGTGGTAAGCGTGTACGTAAGTTGGTTCCTGCCATTCATAATCTTGTCTTTATTCATTCTACTCGTAAGCGTATAGACGCTTTGAAGGATGAACTTGAGGGAAAAATGCCTATACGTTTCATTATGAATCGTGAATATTGTCGTCCGGTCGTTATTCCTGATGCGCAGATGCGTAGCTTTATTCTCGTGGCGGGTAGTTACGACGAAGCAGTTCTTTATATTGAGTCAACTGAATTGAACTTGGTGAAAGGTCAGAAAGTTCGTATCACAGATGGTGTCTTCAAAGGTGTTATTGGCGAGTTTGTTCGTATCAGGCATGATCGCCGCGTGGTCGTTAATATTGAAGGCGTCATGGCTATTGCTACTACTTTTATACCCCCTTCGCTTGTTGAACCGGTAGTTATTGATTGATATTGTCATTGATAGTAGCTATTGGTTAATAATACTATTATCATCTTGAATTCGTCAAAGGAAATTCTCTTTTTGGAATAAAACAATTTATAATATGGATTCTAATTCTTCATCATTATTTTCTTTAGCCCATCATCTTCTAACCTATGGGCTAGATGGAAGTCCCATCTATGCGGACCAATTTACACGTTTGAACCGTGATGTCTACGAACGAGCTATTGAACTTTATAATACTCGTGGAACTACGGTTGAGGAGGAGGCTGAACTCTGTCTTGGCTTGTTGGTGGCTTTTGCTGCTACTATTTATGATAATGGTAGTAAGCAGGAATGTATTCAGAGTGTGTTGGATCGTAGCTGGGAGGTGCTTCCAAAACTTCCTCCTTCGTTGTTAAAGGTTAGGCTATTGACGTATTGTTATGGTGAATTTTATGATGAGAGTTTAGCGAAGGAGGCTCATGAAATTATTAACACTTGGAATAAGGGAGAGCTGACTTTGGAACAGACGAAGATTGTGGAGGAGTTGAAGGATTTTGAGGAGAATCAGTATCCGTGGGAGGAGGTGGAAGAATAAATAATCTACTAGCTAGGTGTTTTTAAGTTCGTATTACATATGATTACAAGGGACTACTGCTGTGAATGAAAAGATGCATTGGTCTGCTGTTCTGTTGTGCGCTTACCTATGAATTATTCAAATATGCAAATGAAAAAGAAATTAGCAATAATAGGTGGAAGTTATTTGCAATTACCTGCAGTATTGAAAGCAAAAGAATTGGGGTATGAAGTCCACTGTTTTGCATGGCGAGATGGAGCGGTTTGTGAAGCCTATGTTGATTATTATTATCCAATTTCAATAGTTGAAAAGGAGGAAATATTGAAAGAATGTATGCGTATCGGCATCGATGGCATAACTTCCATAGCCAGTGATGTGGCAGTGCTTACGGTGAATTATGTAGCATCTCGTATGGGATTAATTAGTAATCCTGATGAATATTCAGAGACCACTACTAATAAATATTTAATGCGTGAGTGCTTTACGATGAACAATATTCCTTCACCCCGCTATACTATAGCATCTAAAGACGATGCTTATAGCATTAAGGGGTTTAATTTTCCGCTTATTGTGAAGCCTACTGACCGTTCCGGAAGTCGTGGTGTTGAAAAAGTACTTGATCCTGTACAGCTTGGGAAGGCCATTTCCCGTGCACGGAAGGATTCTTTCAATGGTGCTGCTATTATCGAAGAATATGTTACAGGGTGTGAGATAAGTGTCGAGTCTATTTCTTATGAGGGGTGTCACTATATCCTTCAAATCACCGACAAGGTGACTACGGGAGCACCTTATTTTGTGGAGTTGGAACACCATCAGCCGTCTGCGCTTTCTCCGCTTGTTCAAGAGCGGGTGAAAGATATTGTTTTACGTGCTTTAGATGCACTTCATGTGAGGTACGGTGCGTCACATTCAGAGTTGAAGATTACTGAAGATGGTGATATCCGTGTCATTGAGATTGGTGCTCGTATGGGAGGTGATTTTATCGGTTCTACACTTGTTCGGCTTTCTACAGGGTATGACTTTTTAGAAGGGGTTATCAAAGTTGCGATGGGCGAATTTGCCGAACCTCAAATTACAGAGCATAACTGCTCCGGTGTTTATTTTCTCTGTAAAGAAACGGAAAATCTCAAAGCAATCATTGAAGATAAAACAAACTATCCTGAGATAGTAGAAGCGGAAATCACAGATCAGACATTGCGCAATATTGAATGCAGTGGGGATCGGAGCGGGTATTTTATATATAAGAGTAATACAAAATTTTTAAAATAATGAATCAGTCTGTTTTAGGTCTTTATTTTGAGGATTTTATTGTTGGAGAGGAAATTAAACATTCACTATCAAAAACAATATTTGAAAGTGATAATAATTTTTTTTCATTGTTAACAATGAATCATCATCCAGTACATACTAATGTTGATTATGCAGTGAAACATCAACATGGGAAAATATTAGTTGTTGGTACTTTGGTCTTTTCTTTGGCTGTAGGGATTACTGTTCCTGATATAAGTGGAAAAGCGATAGCTAATTTGGAGTATGAAGATGTTAAACATTTGAATCCCGTTTTTATAAATGATACAATATATGTTCGTACAAAAATTCTTGACAAAAGAGAAGCTAAATCAAAATCGGATCGTGGAATTATATATGTAGAATCTATTGCTTATAATCAAAATGGTCTTGATGTACTTTCTTTTAAAAGAAAAGTGCTTGTAAAAAAGAAGAAGTCATGAAAAAATCGTATTTGATGCGTAGTTTAATGTTTGTACCTGCCCATAATCAAAAATTATTGGATAGTGCAGTACGACGTGATGCTGATGTATTATTATTGGATATAGAGGACTCTGTTCCGTTTTCAGAAAAACAACATTCTCGTGATAATATAATAGAGTTTGTAAAACGTCCAGATTTGAATTATAAATTATTGTTTCCAAGAGTAAATGATCGTGAAAGTGGCGAGCTTCTTAGAGATGCCTATCAACTCACCATAGAAGGAATAACAGGCTTTATGTATCCCAAGGCTACCAAAGGAGAGGATATCTATTTTTTTGGGAAATTGTTAGAGACTATTGAGTATGAAAAAGGATTTCCTATAGGAACATTTAAAATTATTCCGTTAATAGAGACCGCAGGTGCTGTTATAAATATAAAAGAAATTTGTTCTGCATGTAGTCGTGTTATAGCTGTTGCTTTTGGATGTGAAGATTATGTGACAGATCTTCAAGGAAAACATGACGCTGAAGGTCAAAGTATTATGACCGCAAGGAATTTAATTAGTATAGGTGCGCGAAGTTGCGGCGTTCTGCCTATAGATACAGTACATATCAAAGTTCATGATTTAGAGGATTTGGAAAAGAATCTTCTTTTAAGTAGGAATTTAGGATTTGAAGGAATGCTTGTATTGAATCCTAAAGAATTACCTTTAGTTCATCAATATTACTCTCCTACAAAAGAGGAAATAAAATGGGCTGAAGAGATGATTGATTTGGCGAAAGAGGCACAACTGGAAGGAAAGGGGGTTGCTGTTAAAGATGATAAATTTATAGGTCCACCTATGGTAAAAATGGCAAAAGCTATCCTTTCAAAACGAGACTTAATTCAACGAAAAAGTATTCAATATTTGGAATAATATGAGAAAGAAGATTTTAATTCTAGGTGGTGAGGGCAATGGAGGTGTTATTGCAAATGCTATATTGGATGCAAATAATCGTGGCTATAATGAGTGGATATGCGAAGGTTATTTGAATGACAGGTATCCTATAGGGGCAATGATTGATTCATTTGAAGTACGTGGGTCTATTAAAGATGATTTACAAAAATTTATTAGCCAAGGTTATTATTTTATCAATACAATCCTTAGGATAGATGGTCAGAGTGAGCGTATAAATATGTTTGAGAATTTAGGGATTCCTAATTCGCAATTGGCTACATTCATTCATCCGACGGCATATATTGCACCAAATGTGAAGTTGGGAGCAGGTTGTGTGATAATGCCTTTAGTGGCTATTTCTTCTAATACAATATTTGGGAAAGGATGCATTGTAATGGTCTCTGCAACTGTAGGGCATGATAACGTAATTGGTGATTATTGTCATATAGCAGCACAGGCTTGTGTTGGAGCATGTTTGAAGATCGGAAATGGGGTACATATAGGATTAAATTCTACAATTAGAGAGAACCTCATCATTGGTGATTATTCTACGTTGGGAATGGGAGCTGTATTGACAAAAAATATTGGGAATAAAGAAATTTGGGCAGGAGTACCTGCTCGCTTTTTGAGAAATACTATTTAATTATGATACCATTTAATAAGCCTTTTCTTACCGGTAAAGAGGCGCATTATATGTATCAGGCTGTTTACACAGGTAAACTTTCTGGTAATGGCGTATTTACTAAAAAATGTCAATTATTTTTCGAAGAACATTATGCTTTCAAAAAAGCATTGATGGCAACATCTTGTACTGATGCTTTGGAAATGGCCGCTATTCTTTGTGATATAAAGTCTGGTGATGAGGTAATTGTGCCCAGTTACACTTTTGTATCGTCGGCACTGGCTTTTGTACGTCAGGGTGCACGTATTGTATTTGCCGACAGTTGTTCGGATAATCCGAATATTGATGCAGATAAGATTGAAGCTTTGATTACAGAGAGGACAAAAGTGATTGTTCCTGTTCACTATGCTGGTGTGGCTTGTGATATGGATAAAATTATGGAAGTTGCAGAGAAGTATAATTTGCTCGTAGTGGAAGATGCCGCACAAGCCATAGATTCCTTTTATAAAGGACGTCCGTTGGGAAGCATCGGTCACTTGGCGGCTTTTTCGTTTCATGAAACGAAAAATATAATTTCCGGTGAAGGAGGTTTGCTCGTTATTAACGATGAGCGATTCATCCGTCGTGCGGAAATTATTTGGGAGAAGGGTACCAACCGTTCTGAATTCTTTCGTGGCGAGGTGAATAAATATGGTTGGGTGGACACTGGTTCTTCTTTTCTGCCTTCAGAAACTGTTTCTGCATTTCTTTATGCGCAACTTGAGAATTTGGATATGATTCAAGATCGCCGCAAAGCTATTTGGGAACAATATTATGAAGGATTGAAGCACCTTGAAGATAAAGGTTTTGTTCATCTGCCGAATCTGCCGGAATATGCAACTAATAATGCTCATATGTTCTATTTGGTGTGCCGATCGCTTGAGGAACGCACTACGCTTATAAAATACCTGAAGGATAATGGTGTACTATCTGTTTTTCACTATTTAAGCTTGCATCTTAGTGGCTATTACAAAGCAAATTATACAGAAATTCCCCACTTGCCGTTCTGTGATCGTTTTGCAGATTGTCTGTTACGTTTACCTATGTTCTATGAGTTGAAGGATGAGGAGATTAAGATAGTTGTTGATTTGATTGATGAGTTTTATAAATCAAGAGGGTAACGGCGAATGATTGATTCGAAAAGGATAGCAAAGAATACCGGTTTTCTCTATATCAGAATGCTGCTTATCATGGCAGTGACCCTTTATACATCAAGAGTTATTCTCAATGCTTTGGGGGCTGATGATTATGGTTTGTATAATTTGGTAGGGGGAATAGTCAGTATGCTTGCATTCTTAAATGGCACATTAGCTACTGCCACTTCCCGTTTTCTTACTTTTGATATTGGCATTGGTGATTTTAAGAGATTAAAGCAGACATTTAGCACTTCTTTTTTTTCTCATTTCGCATTAGGCTGCATCGTGGTACTACTGATGGAAACGGTTGGTTTGTGGTTTATTCTTAATAAGGCAATTATACCGATCGAACGTCTTGAGGCTACATTGTGGGTATTTCATATTTCAGTAGTAACTGTCTTGGTTACATTTACGCAAGTGCCTTATACTTCGTTGATTATGGCGCATGAGCAAATGAAAGCGTTTGCTTATATCAGTTTGCTTGAGGCTTTGTTAAAGTTGGCTATAGCTTTTTTAATAGTAATATCGCCTATTGATCAATTGGTATTTTATGCCATATTGATGTTTGCAACTCAATTTTCAATAGCGATGATTTATCGTTATTATTGTTACAGGCGTTGGGATGAATCACATATCAAAAGAGACTTTAGTATCTTGACACTGAAAGAGATGATGAAATTCTCTGGATGGAACATTATATCTCATTGTGCTGAGACTCTTCGTGTGCAAGGTCTGGTGATGCTTTTCGGTATGTTTTTTCAGCCTGTTGTGGTTGCGGCACAAGCTGTTGCTACTCAGTTATCACATGGTATTACACAATTTACAAATAATTTCCGGACTGCTATTAATCCGCAGATTATTAAACTATATGCAGCAAGGCAATATGATGAGTCAAGAAAGTTAACTCTAGAGTCTTCTATTTATGTTTTTGAGCTATTCTTGCTTATTGGAATTCCTGTTCTTCTTCTTACTGAACCTATCATGAAATTATGGTTAAAAGAAGTTCCAGAATATGCTGTTGCATTCTCTCAGTGTATAATCGTTTCTGCTATGATGGGAACATATAGCAGTGCATTTTATACTCCGCTTACTGCTGCTGGTAAACTGAAAGGAAATTCGTTAGCGGCTCTTTTTGTTTGTGGTGGACAATTTATATTAGCTTACATGCTATTAAAATGTGGTTTTAGTGTGATGTGGGTTCAGTATAGTTACATTGGTGTCTCTTTTCTATTCGCTTTTATTATAAAACCGTATCTTTTGGTGAAAGAGATGGGATATAAAGTATCTGAATTTGCAAGATGTTTTCGTAAGAGTTTTTTTATTTTGGTATTTTCATCGACTATGCCTTTTGTAATAGCCCAATATATGGATAGGGGAAGTTTTTTAGGTTTTGTCACTATAGGCACAATTAGTGTGTTTAATGTACTTATTGTTGCTTTGGTATTTCTACCAAAGGAGATAAAGACGAAGTTAATGATGCGTATGAAAGTAAAATTTAACCAGTTATAGGTTAGATTTTTTTTATATGATTTTATTTTTTTCTTTCATAATATACGGAGAATATATTTGTATAGTTCTGGGCATAAGAGTTAATGGTTTGAAAGGCTATTACTTCAAATGCAGAAAGGAGAATATGATATTAATTTGAAAATGATAATATTTATATGATACTACATTTAATAAATGATGAGAAGATTGTTAATAGAACAATAGAGTCATATGAGGCGGTTTTAAATAATGAAAATGTTTTTATTGTTTTTTGCAACAAAGGTTCTGGTAATTTTGTTCCAAAATTTGTTCATTCAAGGAACAATGTAATTTTTTATGATGAAAAATGTGACAGAATTGAAAGGGACTTTTCTGATTTTAATAAGATTTTTATTCATTTATTAGATATAAGAAAAATTAATTTTGTCAGAAAATATATCAGGCATGCTCCGACTATCTATTGGGGGATATGGGGAGGAGATATTTATCCGACCTTATTAGCTGGTAGAGGGTACCAATTGTTTTCACCGGAAAATTCGTATTTAAAACGTAATAAGATAAAGCGTAATCTTTTATTATTGCTAAATTATTATAAGATAAAATCAAGAAAGATAGAAAAATTCATTCATGAAAAGGTCGACTACATTGGAGGAGATGATGGTGATATTTTATTGCTAAAACAGTATTTAGGTGTCTCTAAAAAAAAATTTAAATCATTTGCTTATCCTTATGATGTTATTTTAGGAGAAAAGTTGAAACAGTGTAGGGTTGATGAACAATCGAAATGTATTCTTTGCGGAAATTCAGCATCCTATACTAATAATCAAGAATATGTTTTGAATTTCTTGAAGAAAATGGGGGTTGATAGTTCTTATAAAGTAAAAATGCCGTTAAGCTATGGAGGAGATAAAGAGTATATATCTTTAATAATAGAAAAGGGTAAACAGTATTTTGGAGAGAACTATATTCCTATATTAGACTTTTTGCCATTAAATCAGTATAACCAGCTATTTATAGATGCGAGAATATGTATATATGGGTCTTGGCGTCAAGAAGCGTTTGGAAATATTATTATTGCTTTATATTTAGGCTCGAAAATCTTTATGTCTAAAAATAATCCTCTAACTGGTTCTTTGAAGGAATTAGGTTTTTCTCTTTTTATTATTGAAGAGGCTACTCAAGAATCTTTTTTTGAACCTTTATCAGAACTAGATAAAGAAAAGAATAGGGAGTTGATTATTGATTTATATTCTTTAGAAAGACGACAACAGCTAATAATGCAGTATTTCTCTGATAGAGATTAACAGAATGAGCACTCAATTTATTTATATATCTATCGTTCTAGTTGTATTTATACTTACTCAAGTCTTAAGTTTATCTACTTCTATAAGATTGAAAGAGGATGGTATTATAAAAAAAGAGTTTTCTACTACACTTTTTTATTTATCTTTCTTTGTGTTGTGCTTTTTTGTTTGTTTTACCGATTCTGGAGCAGATTATATCAATTATTATCAAGGGATTGAAAATGAAACAACTTTGACTGGAGTATGGAACATGGAGGATGGTGAGCCATTGTTTGCTTTTTGGTCATATTTGGGAATGAAAATTTTCAATAATGCGCATGTGGTTATTTTTTCGATGAAAGCTGTTGCTTTACTTTTGATATTTAGAACATTTTATATTTTAAGACTTTATATAGATATTCCTTTGGCAATTTTTGCATATGTGACATTATTGTATTTCGATTCTATGTATCTAATTAGTATACATTTGGCTACAGCTTTTGAATTTTATGCATTTGCTTTGTTAGTGTTGGGGTATAACAAGAAATCTTTTTTTTTCTACATTCTTGCTATTGGGCTACATTTCTCGTCAGTAGTAAGTATATTAACATATATGCTCTGTCTTATCTTGGTTAATCGGGGGAAAGTATGTTTGTACAAAATGAGAACTTTAATTGTGTGTATGGGAGGGATTATATTATTTAGTAGCTCGTTTTTTTTTATAGAATATTTAGTCTTTGCGGTTCCGGCTTTTAGTCGTTATGCAATTTACTTATTTGATGCAGATTCTAATAATGGTGGTATATTTCAATATTTTATATACTTTCCCCCAATTATCGCGTTATATTATTTGTTCTTTAAAGAAAAGAAAAAAACGTTATATAAATATTATTCTCTTATTTTCACAGGTGTAGGTTTCTCTATTGCTATGATTGCTTATCATTTACCAATTTTAACAAGGGTCTATTTTCATTATAGTATAGTATTTATTCTATTTCTTCCATATGCTATTAATCGGATAAAGATATCGAGTGTTATAGTCCCTCAGAAGAAAATATTACTTAGTTTTTCAAAGATGTTTTTAGTCATTTATTTTGCATTTAGGCTTTTTCTAACTCTTCAAACAAAGCTAGATCCAATGCATACGTCTGAGCTATTGTACTATCGATTCTTTATTCCTTTTTCATAAATACGCAAATGAATATTTTAGTTTCAGCACCAGAATACCCTCGTCCTGGAGCACCATATACGGCATTTATTCGTGAGGTTGTTGAAGAAATGGCGAGGCAGGGACATCAAATAACGGTTGTAGCGCCTCAGTCAATTACAACTAATCTTAAAAGGAAACTATCGTTTCTTCCTCAAGAGTATACTTATAATGTTGAACATAATGGCAATATATATAAGATACAAGTTTTGAGACCTTATGTAATTACGGTGGGTGAGGGAAGGTTTGTTGCACAATCTGCTAAGTTATGTAGATGGATCGTTTGTAAAGCATTGGATAAATTGAATTTTAAAATAGATGTTGTTTATTCGCACTTTTGGAGTTCGGCATACAATGTATTACCTTTTGCTCAAAAGATTAATGCTTCATTTTTTGTTGCGTCTGGTGAGGATGTCATAAATATGATAAAATGGTCTGGTAAAGATTTCGTAAGTCAGGTTTGTGAGTATACCAAAGGCGTAATATGTGTGTCTACAAAAAATAAAAATGAAAGTGTAAATTTGGGTTTAACTGTTCCAATAAAATGTATCATATTGCCTAATGCAGTCAATCCTCAATATTTTTATAAACAAGATAAATGGAAGTTAAGGAAAAAATACGGGTTTCCTCAAGATGCTTTTATTATTGCTTTTTGCGGTCGTTTTAATAATCGTAAAGGTGTGATGCGTCTTAATGATGCGTTGAGTATGATAAATAATCCAAATATTAAAGCAATATTAATAGGCAGTTTAGTAGAGAACGAAAGGAGTATACCCAATTATTCAGGAATTATTCATATGGGACAAGTGGAACATGATGTAATTGCTGAGTATTTGAATTGTGCTGATATTTTTGTTTCTCCCACACTTGCTGAAGGATGTTCAAATTCTATTGTGGAAGCAATGGCTTGTGGCTTACCAATTATTTCTTCTGATTTGCCATTTAATCATGACATTTTAGATAATAAAAATTCAATTCTTCTGGATCCTATGGAGGTAAATGAAATAGCTTTAGCTATTCAAAAACTTTATAACAATCGCGAGCTTGTACGACAAATGGGACAAGAATCTCTGAATCGAGTGAAGGGCTTAAATATTTATGATAGAGTATCTAAAATATTAGCTTTTATTACTTTGTGTAAATAGTGGTTTTTAGAGAAGAATAGAGATGGTAATAGTGTAATATTTTCTGGAAAAAATTAGGATTTGTTTTTATATGAATAAAATAATAGTAATAGGCGGTATTCATCATAATACTTTAGGGGTCGTGCGTTCTTTAGGAAAGGCAGGTTTAACAGATAATATAATTTTGTTAAACGTGTCTCTTGATAATAGTTTTGTAGGAAAGTCAAAATATGTACGAAAAGAGAATGTTTATAAAGTGCAAGATGAGAAAGATATAGTGGATAAGGTATACTGTATAGCAATAACTCAGAAAGAAAAACCTGTGATAATATGCTGTGGGGATTCAATTATTAGTGTGATTGATGATGCATATGATTTTTTAGTTCCATATTGTATTCTTCCTACAGCAGGTGAACAAAGTCGTATTTCGCATTTTTTGGATAAAGAAATACAGTGTACATTGGCAGAAAAGTGTGGTTTGAAAGTTCCGTTGCACTTTCTCTTAAGGGATAGGAATAAACTTGATTTGACCAAACTTCCTTATCCTTGTATTGTAAAGCCAATGAGTAGTATTGTAGGGCAAAAATCAGATATTGTGATTTGCTCATCGAAAAAGGATTTGGAAAATTATTTGTCGGATAAAAAATCATGTTTGCATCTCGAAGAATACATTGTTAAAACAATAGAATTTCAATTGATAGGTTGTTCATTGGAGCAGAAGATTATTATTCCTGGTTACACCATAATTATTCGTCAGCCTAATAATACAAATACAGGCTATCTTAAGTATTTACCTATTCAGGATGGAGTAGTACCTGTTACGCTTATAGAGAAGGTGGAGAAATTTATTCGTGAAATAGGATATAAAGGTTTATTTAGCGTAGAGTTTATTAGAGATGCTGTTGGAAATGATTATTTCTTAGAAATAAATATGCGTAATGATGGTAATGCTTATTGTGTGCAATGTGCGGGAGTGAACTTGCCCAATATTTGGTATAAGTATGCTGCCAATCCACAGGCGGAGATAGAGGAGTCAGTCGTTTTTGAACGGCCTATTTATTTGATGCCTGAATTTAATGACATACGTAATATTTTCAAAGTAGGTGTGATGCAATGGATGAGAGAATGTTTCACTGCTGATACTCATACAATTTTTGATAAATGTGATTTGGCTCCATTTTTTTATGCATTATATTCAAAAGTAAAAAGAAAAATTGTAGGATAAATGAAGCAACATTACTTGGTTCGTCTCGATGATGCTTGTCCGCAAATGAATAAACAAAAGTGGCAACGCATAGAGAATATTTTAGATAAATATAGGATAAAACCGATGGTAGGCATAATTCCTCATAATGAGGATCCTTTGACCTGCATTGATATGGCAGATACTAAGTTTACAGCCAAAGCATTAAATTGGCAAAAGAAAGGATGGACGATAGCTCTACATGGATATAATCATGTATGTACTACAGTTATTGGGGGGATTAACCCTGTACATAAACGTTCAGAGTTTGCTGGACTTTCATTAGCAGAACAAAAAGAAAAAATTTCAAAAGGTTATAAAACTTTGATTACGATGGGATTAACCCCGGATTTTTTTTTCGCTCCTAGTCATACCTATGATGAAAATACTTTAAAGGCCCTTGAGGAAGTAACTCCCATACGGGGTATAAGTGATACGATAGCTTTACAACCTTACAAACAAGGCGTGTTTACTGTGATTCCATGCCAGATGGGACAATTTCGTAAACCTCCTGTAGGAGGTTATTGGACTTTTTGTTTCCATCCTAATGGAATGCCTGATGATGCATTTGATATTTTTGAGTATTTTATTAAAACCAATCTTGAACGTTTTATTAGTTTTAGTGACATTGATATGAGTAAGGTTGGAAAGAAGTCTATTGTAGACAGATTACTGTCTTCTGTGTATTTCGCTTTAAGAAAAATGAAAGGTTGAAGGAGGTTATAGTTATCTGCTTCTAATAGAGATAGTATGATATCTAGAGAGATTGTTATGTTGATGATGTTTCTACATTATGTTCAACTATTATCTTCAGAATGATTATACTGATTTTTATTCTTTCCTTATGTTTTGTGTTAATTTTACTGTTGGCAAACATATGCTTTGGAGTAGTCTGATGAAACTGTTGGAGTAATTTGGAGAATATCCATTGAATATGTGGTATCTGTATACCTATTTCACTTATAAGTATATAAATTTTATAATTTATAGGTTGGAGTTTCTGTTATTTATGTTTTCTGCTGCAGTATTATGTGTTATCTGTTATCCGGACTGTTTGGCGAAATTTTTAATCTAATTGAAAATATAATAAGAAAGTGAGAATATTACATATTATACCATCTCTTGAAATAGGTGGTGCGCAGCGTTTACTCTCTGATTTATTGCCTTTGCAGAAACTGAACAATGATGTAAAACTACTGGTGTTTAAGTCAATGGATACAGCATTTCAAAAGTCTATAGAAGCAAATGGTATTGAGATTATAGATTTACATTGTAAAAACTTTCGCAGTCCATTTATTGTAAAAAAATTGCTACCATATATGAAACAATGTGATATAGTGCATGTACATCTCTTCCCTACTCTATATTGGGTGGCAATGGCTGCAAGCTATTATAAGAGAAGTAAGCTGGTTTATACAGAACATTCAACTCATAATAGACGTAGAGATAAAGTTTGGTTTGAGCCAATAGAATATTATATTTACGGTAAGTATGATAGATTGATTAGTATAAGCCAGCAAACACAAGATAACCTGATGGAATGGCTGAAAGCTAAAAAGGATGATAAACGCTTTGTGGTGATAGAGAATGGTGTAAACTTATCGGTTTTTTCTTCTGTAATACCGATTACTAATAAGAGGAAGCAGATCATTATGGTATCACGTTTTGCCTCAATGAAAGATCAAGAAACGGTAATTCAGGCAATGGTAGACGTAAATGAAGATGCGGAGTTGATTCTTGTAGGTGATGGTTCTGAAAGGAGGCATTGTGAAGAAGTTGCACGAAAATTGGGCTTAACAGACAGAGTACGATTCTTAGGTGCAAGAAGCGACATTCCTAAGTTAGTGTCACAATCATATATCGGCGTGCAATCATCTATTTGGGAAGGATTTGGTTTGACTGCTGTAGAACTTATGGCTGCACATAAGCCTGTGGTAGCAACAAATGTGAATGGCTTAAAACAGGTGGTAGAAGGTGCTGGATGCTTATTTGAAGTGGGGGATTCCAAGACTTTGGCTTTTCATATAAACAAGTTGTTAAAAGATGAATCTCTTTATACAACCTTGGCTGATAGATGTTATGAACGAGCCAAACAATATGATATTAAAAACATGGTAATGCGCTATCAGGAAGTTTATGAAGGGCTATGAATAAGAAAAAAGTTAGAGACTATTTGCGCCTCATAATGGCTATGCTGTGGATGTGGATATATATACCTCATATTTGTATATATTGTTTTTTAGTAGGTAAAAGTGCGATAATACAAGATGTCAAGAAAATGGCAGAAAGGATAAGCATCAATATCCGAGGTGTATGGGCATTATTGTATTTTCTTCATAATGACGCTTACTTTCGTTCGTTATTCTATTATCGTATAGGTCCGATAAACTCTTTGTTGATAAGTTGGTATAGGCCTGGTGATCGACATTTTATTATATCCAGTACATTGAAAATGGGAGAGGGGTGTTTGATTGCGCATCCCTATGCTACAATTCTTAATGCTAATACGATAGGAAAGAATTTTAACTGTCGGCATTGTACTACATTAGGTGAAACATCCAGAGGACGTCCTGTTATAGGTGATAATGTAACTCTTGGTGCTGCGGTGACGATTATTGGAAATGTAAATATTGGTGATAATGTGATAGTGGGAGCCGGCAGTGTCGTTGTGAAGGATGTTCCTTCAAATTGTGTGGTAGCAGGTAATCCTGCTAAGATTATAAAGTATATATGATGAAACTGTTTATTGTTGTCAATGTCGATTGGTTTTTTCTTTCCCATCGTAAAGACATTGCTTTAAATGCTCAAAGGGCAGGTTATGAGGTTACTATTGTAACGAAAGATACCGGGCAGAAACAGAATATCGAAGCTCTGGGTTTAAAGGTGATTGATTTGCCTATGAACCGTTCAGGACAAAACATTATAGAAGAATTGTATGCGTGTTGGTTTTTGTATCGTCTTTATTGTAGTGAAAAACCGGATATTATTCATCATGTAGGTTTAAAGACTATACTTTGGGGAACTTTAGCTGCAAAGCTAGCAAAAGTACACGGAGTGGTCAATGCTGTTAGTGGATTGGGAATCTTTTTCTCAGAAGAAAATAAATCATTAATTTCAAAACTTCTCCCTAAAGTACTTCGCTTTTCTCACCATCGTAAAAATCTCGCAGTAATTTTTCAAAATGAAGAAGATAAAAGCTTATTCTTAAAAAACAGGATTATAAAAGAAGAGCAGGCTTTTATGATAAAAGGGTCAGGAGTGGATTTGAATCAATATTGTTATACCCCCGAACCGGTAAGTGGAAAAATTAAAGTTTTGCTTACTGCCCGTATGATTGTAGAAAAAGGAGTATTTGTGTTAACAAATGCTGCTTTGAAACTAAAAGCAGAATATAAAGATAAAGTGGAATTTCTACTTTGTGGTGGATTGGATGACAATCCGAAAGCGATAAAGGAGGAAGAACTAAAGGCTGTGTGTGATGGGGAGTATATCCAGTGGTTAGGGTATCGTACGGATGTGCTAGAGCTATTGAAATCTTGTCATATAGTAGCATTTCCTTCCTATTATAAAGAGGGGCTTCCTAAATCGTTAATCGAGGCTACTGCCGTAGGACGTCCTATAGTGACCACAAATTCTATTGGATGTAAGGAAACAGTGGTAGATGGTTATAATGGCTATCTGATTTCTGTGAAAGATAGCGATATGTTAGCTGAGAAACTAAAGATTCTTTTTGAAGATGAGGACTTGAGGCAGGATATGGGGCATAATTCACGCAAATTGGCTGAAAAGGATTTCTCAATAGAAAATGTAATACAGAAACATCTTGAAATATATAATCAGTTGAATAAAACATGAAAATATTAGTTACCGGTGCAGCCGGTTTTATAGGTTCTTATGTGTGTAAGCGTCTGCTTAGTCGTGACGATGAGGTCGTTGGATTGGATAATTTGAATAATTACTATGATGTGAACCTGAAATACGGTCGTTTGAGTACATTAGGTATCTCTAAGGAAAATATAGACTGGTATAAGTTTGTTGGAAGTTCTAAATATTCCTCTTTTCGTTTTGTTCGCATGAATCTTGAGGACAAACAAGCTATGCAGATGCTTTTTGCTAATGAGCATTTTGATAAGGTTGTAAATCTTGCAGCACAAGCTGGAGTAAGATATTCTATTGAGAATCCTTATGCATATGTGGAAAGCAATATCGATGGTTTTCTTAATATATTGGAAGGATGTCGTCATTATGAAGTGAAACATTTGATATATGCTAGTTCCAGTAGTGTATACGGCTTGAATGGTAAGGTTCCTTTCTCAGAGAAAGATAGTATTGCTCATCCGGTAAGTTTGTATGCTGCTACGAAGAAATCTAATGAGTTGATGGCTCACACGTATAGCCATCTATATGGTATTCCTTCTACAGGACTTCGTTTTTTTACGGTATATGGTCCTTGGGGGCGCCCGGATATGTCACCTTTCCTGTTTGCAGATGCCATGCTGCACCATCGTCCAATAAAGGTATTCAATAAGGGTGATATGCTTCGCGATTTTACTTATATTGATGATATTGTGGAAGGCGTGTTGCGGGTGATAGATCATGTCCCGTCTCCTGAACCTAATTGGTGTGCAGAAATACCGGATCCCAGCACTTCCACTGCACCTTATAAGATTTATAATATTGGTAACTCGCATCCTGTAAAGTTGATGGATTTTATACAGGCTATAGAAGAGGCTATAGGTCATCCGGCAGAGAAGATATTTCTTCCGATGCAACCCGGTGATGTTTATCAGACAAACGCGGATACCACAGCGTTACAATATGAATTGGGTTTTAAACCCGATAAACCTATCAAAGAAGGAGTGAAAGAGACGATAGAGTGGTATCGCTCTTTTTATCAACTATAAAAAATAATTAGGAAATTATGAAAATAGCAATTGTAGGAACCGGTTATGTCGGTTTAGTTACCGGTACTTGTTTTTCTGAAATGGGTATAGACGTTACTTGTGTAGATGTGCAAGAAAGTAAAATTGAAAACCTGAAGAAAGGGATTGTTCCTATTTATGAACCGGGATTGGAGGATATGGTGCATCGTAATTATAATGCCGGACGCTTGAATTTTACAACCAATCTGGCAGATTGCCTGAATGATGTAGAAGTTGTGTTTAGTGCCGTAGGTACCCCTCCCGACGAAGATGGGAGTGCCGACTTGAAGTATGTGCTTGAAGTAGCCCGTACTATTGGTCGCAACATGAAAAGATATGTACTGGTAGTTACTAAAAGCACAGTTCCTGTTGGTACTGCACAAAAAGTAAAGGCTGCTATTCAGGAAGAGCTTGATAAACGTCATGAGAAAATTGATTTTGATGTAGCTTCCAATCCGGAATTTCTGAAAGAAGGTGATGCTGTTGATGATTTTATGAAACCGGATCGTGTCGTGGTTGGCATTGAATCTGATAAGGCAAAAGATATTATGGAACGGCTTTATAAGCCTTTTATGATGAATAATTACCGTTTGATATTCACTGATATTCCCAGTGCTGAAATGATAAAGTATGCTGCTAACTCGATGTTGGCTACCCGTATCAGTTTTATGAATGATATTGCAAATTTGTGTGAATTGGTAGGTGCAGATGTAAATATGGTGCGTAAAGGTATTGGTGCGGATAGTCGTATAGGTAGTAAATTCCTTTATCCGGGTTGTGGCTATGGTGGTTCCTGTTTTCCGAAAGATGTAAAAGCTTTGATAAAAACAGCAGAAAAGAATGGTTATCCGATGCGAGTGCTTAAAGCTGTGGAGGAAGTGAATGAAAACCAAAAGGGTATTCTTTTTGAAAAATTGTTGAAGCATTTCAAAGGTAATTTGAAAGGCAAACAAATAGCCATGTGGGGATTGGCGTTCAAACCTGAAACGGATGATATGCGTGAAGCACCTGCTTTAATTTTGATAGATAAACTGATAGAGTCTGGTGCAGTGGTAAAAGTCTATGATCCTATTGCCATGAAAGAATGTGATCGTAGAATAGGTGATAAAGTTATTTATGCTACGGATATGTATGATGCGGTATTGGATGCTGATGCTTTACTGTTAGTGACCGAATGGAAAGAGTTCAGGATGCCAAGCTGGGGAGTCTTGAAGAAAACAATGAAGCAGTTGGTGGTGATGGATGGCCGTAATATTTATGATCAGAATGAATTGCAAGAATTAGGTTTTGAATACACATGCATTGGAAAACTCTGACATCAATAAAAAGTAAGTTGGTTAATATCTGAGGACTATTTTAATTTCATGAATATACTAATTACAGGAATTCACGGTTTTGTGGGCTCCAATCTAGTTGTTGCCTTAAAAAAGCGTCATATTCTTTATGGTCTTGATATCGTCGCTCCTGAAAAGGAGGGAGTAGTAAAGACTTTTGCTTGGGAAGATATTGAATCAACTTCTTTTCCAATGCAGCGTTTGCCACAATTTGATGCCATCATCCATCTGGCCGGTAAGGCACATGATACAAAAAATCAATCTGCTGCACAGGCCTATTTTGATATCAATACAGGGCTAACACAGAAGATTTTTGATTTCTTTCTGGAATCTACAGCTAAAAAGTTCATATTCTTCAGTTCAGTGAAGGCTGCTGCCGATAGTGTAGTGGGGGATGCGTTGAGGGAAGATGTGATACCTACTCCAATAGGGCCTTATGGAGAGAGTAAGATAGCAGCAGAGAATTATATTCTCGATAAATTAAAAAATAAAAATGAAAAATTAAAACTGCATGATGACAGGAAGCAGGTATATATATTGAGACCCTGCATGATTCATGGGCCGGGCAATAAAGGAAACCTGAATTTGCTTTATAATGTGGTAAAGAAAGGTATTCCTTGGCCTTTGGGAGATTTTGAAAATAAGCGTTCGTTCACTTCGATTGATAACTTATGTTATGTGGTGGAGGGTTTGCTGACAAAGAATATAGCGAGTGGAATTTATCACATGGGGGATGACGAAGCCCTATCTACAAATGAATTGATTACTCTCATGTGTGAGGCTATGGGTAAAGCACCTCATATCTGGAAGATGAACCGGAAGATGATGGAAGGTTGTGCAGGTTTAGGAACTTTACTTCATCTGCCGCTGAATACTGAACGTTTGCGGAAACTGACGGAGAATTACGTGGTTAGTAATGAGAAGATTAAAGCTGCACTTGGCATTGAACGAATGCCTGTTCGTGCTGCTGATGGGATTATGAAAACGATAAAATCGTTTTCAAATTAATAATTAACATTTAAAATTAAAGGGGCAAGTAGGGTTATGTATTACCTGACTATATTGGTTCTGCTATTTCTGGCAGAACTTTTTTATTTTAGAATAGCTGATAAGTGCAATATCATCGATAAGCCGAATGAGAGAAGTTCTCATACCCGGATTACTTTGCGTGGTGGCGGAATCATTTTCTATTTTGGCGCTTTGGCTTATTTCTTGAGTAATGAATGGGAATATCCCTGGTTCATGTTAGCATTGACCCTAATTACCTTTATCAGTTTTGTGGATGACGTTCGTTCCACTTCTCAAGGCTTTCGGTTAGTGTTTCACTTTACCGCTATGGCTTTGATGTTTTACCAATGGGGGCTGTTTTCTCTTTCGTGGTGGTGGATAATTATCGCATTGATAGTTTGCACAGGTATTATTAATGCTTATAATTTCATGGATGGTATCAACGGCATTACCGGTGGCTATTCATTGGTTATTCTTGGTGCATTAGCTTATATAAATTCTAAGATAATCACTTTTGTTGAGCCCGCTTTGATTTATACCGTCCTTTGCTCTGTATTCGTATTTTGTTTCTTTAATTTCCGTAAAAAGGCGAAGTGTTTTGCCGGTGATGTTGGTTCTGTGAGTATCGCCTTTATTCTTCTTTTTCTGATAGGGAGACTCATTATTAAAACAGAAGATTTCAGTTGGATTATCCTGTTGTCCGTTTATGGTGTCGATAGCGTTCTTACTATCATTCATCGCTTGATGCTTCATGAAAACATTGGTTTACCTCATCGCAAACATATGTATCAGTTGATGGCGAACGAATTGAAGATGCCTCATGTTGTGGTTTCGTTGATTTATATGGTGGTACAAGCAATAATAATAATTGGATATATAGGATGTTTAAACTATGGTTATATATTCTTGCTGGGTGTAATTTTATTGCTTAGCTTTATCTATATATGGTTTATGAAGAAGTACTTTAGCTTACATCAAAAGGTTTAATATCAATTGATTATATATTAATGTCAGAAAACAGCTCCCTGTGGGCTGTTTTCTTTGTTTATATCTGGCAATATCTTCACAGAACACTTACGGATAAAAATATTATAAATTCTGAAAGCGGGCAGTAAGAATATAGTTTGATGAACTATGTCTTACTGCTCGCTGTATTATTATAGTTTAAATTCTACAACTATTTTTCTATTCTTATAACTTTATTGTATATTTGCCGAAACAATTCTATATTCACTGAATGGGCTTATTTAGGAAAATAATATATAGCTTTCTGCTTTTCTTACTGATATCCCACATTGGGTTTTCATCGGCCTTTGCGGTGACTGGAGAACACCCGGTATTGATTATCAGTTCGTATAATCCGGACGCACGACAAACTTCTGGAAATATTTATGATTTTATGGAAGAATTTGAGCGACTGGGAGGAAAGGCTCCGATAGCTCTGGAAAATATGAACTGCAAAAGTTTCTCTGAAGCTCCTTTATGGAAAAATAAAATGGAGGAACTTCTTGCTAAATACCGGGGAAAACGTTCGCCTGTACTACTTGTGCTGATTGGTCAGGAGGCTTGGACAGCTTATTTATCACAAGCAGATTCCATACGTGGAAATGTTCCGGTGCTGGCTGCACTGGCAAGCCGTAATGCCATTATCCTTCCGGATGATTCAGTCGATCTGAAAACATGGATGCCTAATGCAGTGGATTTCTTTAATGACTTCCCTAATTCTTCTGTGAAAGCCGGATTCGTTTATGAATATGATGTAGAAGCCAATATTAATCTGATAAAGAAGTTGTATCCGAAAACCAGGAATATTGCTTTTGTTTCCGATAATAGTTATGGAGGGGTTTCTCTGCAGGCACATGTAGTGGAAGAGATGAAAAAACACCCGGAACTGAACCTTATTCTGCTGGACGGACGAACGAATACGATTTATACCATAAGCGATAAATTACATGAATTGCCTCCCAATACAGCATTGTTATTGGGTACCTGGCGCGTAGATATGTATGACGGGTACTTTATGCGCAATGCGACTTATACGATGATGGAGGCTGCCGGTGATGTTCCTACTTTTTCTATAACTTCTGTAGGTATAGGCTATTGGGCCGTAGGTGGAGTGATCCCTTCTTACCGGGCATTGGGTAAGGATATGGCGCATCAGGCAGTTCGTTTGTTGCAGGGACCGGACAGCGACCGGGTGGAAGTAGAGGTAATTCCGAATAAGGTGCAGATGGATAGCAAGATTGTGAAAGATAAACGTTTGGATCTGTCTTTCATTCATCAGCCTATAGAAATGGTCAATGAAAATCCATCGTTTTACGAACAATATAAATATCATATCTGGACCGTTGGTACTATCTTGGTCGTATTGCTGAGTGGATTGTTTATTTCTCTGTACTTCTACTATCATACCAAGAAACTGAAAGATGAACTGGAAGAGTCGGAGAGTGCTTTGAGAGAAGCGAAAGACCGTGCGGAAGAGTCAAGCCGCCTGAAGAGTGCTTTCCTTGCTAATATGAGCCATGAAATCCGTACGCCGCTGAATGCGATTGTAGGATTCTCCGATGTATTGGCTTCAGGAGGTACTTCGGTGGATGAACAGCAGGGATATGTCGATATTATTAAAACAAATTCGGACTTGTTGCTTCGCCTGATCAATGATATCTTGGATGTTTCTCGTCTGGAGGCAGATAGGGTTACGTTTACAATTGAGAAGTGTGATGTAGTACCACTGTGCCAGCAAGTATTAGCTTCCGTCAGTCAGGCTCGTAAGTCGGAAAATAAGTATATTTTTGAATGTGATCGTGAGAGTGTGGATTTGCGGACGGATACCCAGCGTTTGCAACAGGTTATTATAAACTTACTCTCCAATGCCGATAAGTTCACCAGAAACGGTAAGATCACATTAAAGCTGGAAGTAGATGATGAGAAGAGAGTAGCTACTTTTTCTGTATCAGATACCGGTACAGGTATTCCGTTGGAAAAACAGAAACTGGTATTTGAACGGTTTGAGAAACTGAATGAGTATGTGCAAGGCACAGGATTGGGCTTATCTATCTGTAAACTGACTGTAGAGAAGTGGGGAGGAGAGATCTGGGTAGATCCCGGATATACAGATGGAGCAAGATTCGTATTTACGCATCCATTTGAGATAGAACAACCAAATAAATAATTACTATGAAGAGATTTTACTTTTTCTTAGGGTGGATATTCTTCCTGACAGGAGCCGTGTTGGCTCAGGATAAAATAGTAAAGCTGAAAATTATAGAAACCAGCGATATACATGGTAGCTATTACCCTTATGACTTTATACTTCGACATGAGGCAGGGGGAAGTCTGGCGCGTGTGTATGAGTTTGTTCAGAAGGAACGTGAGACTTATAAGGATAACCTGCTGTTATTGGATAATGGAGATATTCTGCAAGGTCAGCCTTGTGCTTACTATTATAATTATATTGATACCATTTCTCCGCATCTGGCTGCCGAAGTATTGAATTACATGAAGTATAATACCGGTAATATGGGAAATCATGATGTAGAAACGGGACGTGCTGTGTTCGACCGTTGGGCAGATGATTGCAAATTCCCTGTTTTAGGTGCTAATATCATTGATACGGTTACGGGGAAAACGCACTTCAAGCCTTATGAAGTATTGGAACGGGATGGTGTTAAGATTGTAGTGCTGGGAATGATTACTCCTGCTATTCCTGTGTGGTTGTCGGAAAACTTGTGGAAAGGTCTGCGCTTTGATGATATGGAAGAGACAGCCCGCAAATGGATGAAGATTATCCGTGAAAAAGAGAATCCGGATTTAGTAATCGGAATTTTCCATGCCGGACAAGATGCTCTGTTGATGGGAGGTAAATATCGTGAGAATGCTTCACTGGAAGTGGCCCGTAACGTTCCTGGTTTTGATATTGTTTTGATGGGACACGATCATGCCCGTGAGTTGAAGAAGATTAAAAATGTAGCGGGAGACTCTGTACTGATTATGAACCCTGCAAGCAAGGGAGTGGTTGTGGCGAATGCAGATGTTACTTTGAAATTGCGTAAGGGAAAAGTAGTCGAGAAACATATCGACGGAGTGCTGACTGAAATGAAGAACTATACTGCAAATAAGGATTTTATGGCTCATTTTGCTCCACAATTTAGTGATGTTCAGGATTTTGTGTCCAAGAAGATAGGTAGTTTCACTGAAACGATTTCTACACGCCCTGCCTATTTCGGCTCTTCGGCTTTTATTGATCTAATCCATATGTTGCAACTTGAAATCACGAATGCGGAAATTTCTTTTGCTGCTCCTCTGTCGTATGATACCGAGATCAGCAAGGGTGATGTATTTGTAAGCGATATGTTCAATCTGTATAAGTATGAAAATATGCTTTATACTATGAAATTGTCCGGTAAGGAGATAAAAGATGCATTGGAGATGTCGTATGATTTATGGACAAACCAGATGAAATCTCCTGATGACCATTTGTTACTGCTTCGTGAGAAGCGTCGTGAAGGAGCAACGGATCGTGCTTCATTCAAGAACTTCAGCTTCAATTTTGATTCGGCTGCCGGTATCATTTATACGGTGGATGTAACGAAGCCCAAGGGAGAAAAGGTGACTATAACCAGTATGGCGGATGGAACTCCTTTCTCTTTGGATAAAATGTATAAAGTAGCACTGAATTCCTATCGTGGTAATGGTGGAGGAGAATTATTGACTAAAGGCTCCGGTATTTCTCAGGATGAATTGAAAGACCGTATCCTATTCTCTACGGATAAAGATTTGCGTTATTACCTGATGCAATATATAGAGAAGAAGGGTGTGATTGAGCCACATGCGTTGGGACAATGGAAGTTTATTCCGGAAGAATGGGTAGAGCCTGCTGCTAAACGGGATTATGAGTACTTGTTTGGAAAAGTGGAAAAATAATCACTATCTTTGCAGTCGCAATTTTTAATAGACTGTAGGGACGTGAATAAAAAGATAAAGAGAATTATAGGGGCTGTATGCTTGTTGGTGCTGTTTGTGGCATATCAGACAAGTATTACAGCCTTTACTCATGTCCATTACGTCAATGGAGTGCTGATTACCCACTCGCATCCATTTCACGGTAAGCACACGCACTCTAAAAGTGAACTCATCGTTATAGGTCGTTTGTCAACTTTCCAATCTCCGGAGGTTGATGTATATGAAGAACTGCACCCCATGCGGATGCTTCTGGCTGTGCTGGAAGCGGAAAAACTAATATCCCTGGTGAAGGGAGAGTCGGGGCAGATCGTTTCTCTTCGTGCTCCGCCGGCGCTCGCGGCATAAATGATCCTTTATTTAATTTTTCAATACATACATTTTTGAGCGCAAATTAATGAAAAAACATATACTTGCGTTGGTGCTTACTATGGTTTGCATCAGCCTCTATGCCGTAAATCCTATAAAGGAAGGCAATATGATTTCCGGTCACGTGATAGTGAAAGGAACAGAAGAAAATATACCCTATGCAACTATATTAATCAAAGAAAGCGGTCAGGGAACAGTCTCTAATGAAGAAGGTCAGTTCGAATTCCGTAAACTTCCTGTTGGGAAATACACGCTTCGCGTATCAGCAGTAGGTTATAAGACGCAGGAAAAAGAGGTAACTGTCAGTAAAGACTTCACTGCAGTCATACATTTCCAGATGCAGGAAGAGAGTTTCATGACGGATGAGGTAGTGGTATCTGCCAATCGTAATGAAGTGAGCCGTAAGGAAGCTCCGGTAGTTGTCAATGTGATGAGTGCCAAGCTCTTTGAAATGGTGAATTCTACAGATTTGGCAAAAACACTGAACTACCAGTCCGGCCTGCGTGTGGAGAACAACTGTCAGAACTGTGGTTTTCCACAAGTACGTATCAATGGTCTGGAAGGTCCCTATTCTCAGATATTAATAAATAGTCGTCCTATCATCAGTGCCCTCAGCGGGGTATATGGACTGGAACAGATTCCCGTGAATATGATAGAGCGTGTGGAGGTAGTGCGTGGTGGTGGTTCTGCTCTGTTCGGGGCGAATGCGGTAGGCGGTACTATCAATATCATTACTAAAGACCCTATCAGTAATTCTTTCCAGGTATCGAGCATGTTTTCGTGCATGGATGGAAAATCGTGGGAGCAATATATGGGTGGTAACGTCTCCCTGGTTGCAAAAGATAACTCTTATGGTATCGCGCTGTATGAAAGCTATCGCAATCGTAACCCTTATGACCGTGATGATGATGGTTTCTCCGAACTTGGTAAATTGAATATGAATACTTTCGGTTTCCGTGCTTACTATCGTCCTACGCACTTCAGCCGTATCAATCTGGAATACCATACTACTAATGAGTTCCGTCGTGGTGGTAATAAATTTGATCTGCAACCGCATGAATCGGATATTACGGAGCAAACCAAGCATATTATTAATAGTGGTGGTGCCAGCTACGATTTATTCTGGCGTGAATATAAGCATAAGATTTCTCTTTATGGTTCTATTCAGCATACAGATAGAAACAGTTATTATGGAGCGCAACAGGACATGAATGCTTATGGTAAAACGGATGATCTGACCTGGGTAGCCGGTGGCATGTATGTAGGCAATATGAACAATTGCTTCTTTGCTCCTGCTACTTTTACTGGTGGCCTTGAATATCAGAATAACTCCCTGCATGATGTTATGACTGGTTATCATCGTGATATGAAGCAAGATGTACGCATAGCCAGTGCCTTTGTTCAGAATGAATGGAAGATACGTCAGCTCACTATGCTGGTGGGTGCCCGCCTCGATAAGCACAACCTGATAGACAAGTTGATTTTCAGCCCGCGTATCAATTTCCTTTATAAACCGACTGAGGATTTCCAGGCGCGTCTGACATATTCTACCGGTTTCCGTGCGCCGCAGGCTTATGATGAAGATTTGCATGTGACAGCTGTAGGTGGTGAAGGAGTTCAGATTAAATTGGCTGATAACCTCCGTGAAGAGCGTTCCAATAGTTATAGTGGTTCTGTGGACTGGAGTACACATCTCGGACATTGGCAAGCGAATATTTTGCTGGAAGGTTTTTATACTGATCTACGCCATGTGTTCGTATTGGAAGATATCGGTAAGGATGATAACGGTGATGAGATCAAGGAACGTCGTAACGGTAGTGGTGCACGGGTATATGGTGTCAATCTGGATGCCAAGCTGGCCCATGGCAAAGAAGCACAGTTCCAGTTAGGTTTTACAGCACAACGCAGCCGTTATACGGATGCCGAAGTCTGGACTAAAGTGAATGGTGAAGAATTAACTACCAAACGCATGATGCGTACACCGGATTATTATGGCTATTTCACTTTCTCTTCCGCACCGCTGAAGAATTTCGATTTCTCTTTGTCAGGTATCTATACCGGAAAGATGATCGTTCCTCACTATGCTCCGGTGGATGCCCCGGAAGGTGCGTTTTGCAATATTGAGAAAGACCGTATGGAGAATACTCCCGATTTCTTTGATCTCAATCTGAAGTTGAATTATACCTTTGTTTTGCGTGATCACATCAAGTTGCAACTCAATGCCGGTGTACAGAATATCTTCAACAGCTTCCAGAAAGACCTGGATAAAGGTGAGTTCCGTGATTCCGGTTATTTTTACGGACCAACGCAACCAAGGACATTCTTTATCGGCTTTAAAATTATGAATTAGGCTGAGGTCTAAATTTAATATTGCAAGTGTTTGCAAAATTATTGCATGGGCTTATGAATTTATTGCAAGAGCATAATTTCATAAGCCCTTTCTTGTAGAAATGTTCCCTTTTTCTTTTTTTTAGGATATTTCGGACGGTTTTCAGCGAAATATTGCTTAAGTTTGCCACGCAAATAAGAAAGGGAGATGAAAAATATAAAGAACGTAGACATTGCAACTATTCGCCGTTTTCCGGCAATGGATTTTATTGGGAATGATTTTGCCATATTCGACAATATAGGAGATATCCCTTTGTTCGGTTATCCTACACGCCTGAATGCGTCCTGTCTGACACTCTGCATGAAAGGGCATTGCAAGATACGTATCAATCTGAAAGAACATGAACTTACCGAAGGTGTTCTTGTGGTTACTTTGCCCGAACAGATTTTGCAGCAGGTGGAGCGTTCGGATGATTTCACCGGTGTTTTTATAGTTGTCTCCGGTCAGTTTATAGATGATGTGCTCCCCACGGTACAGCAGTTATTTCCTCTGTTTTTTATGATTAAAGAGCAGCCCTGTGTGCGCCTCAATCCGGAGCAAATGGAGGCTGTGCAGGAGTATTACTCTTTCCTCCAAAAGAAGGTAAAACTGAAAGACAATCCTTTCCGTAAAGAGATTACTCAGGGATTGATACTGTCTCTTTTCTATGAGATATATAGCATCTATCAAGGCAATGAGCCTACTGTCAGAAAAGTAAAAAGCAGGAAAGAGGATCTTTTTGAGCGTTTTGTCCGTGCAATTACAGAGTCGTACAAACAGGAACGCAGTGTTGCCTATTATGCCGACAAAATGTTCCTGACAGCCAAGCATCTTTCTACAGCTGTAAAAGAAGTCAGTGGAAAGACTGCCGGAGAGTGGATCGACAGTCTTGTTATTCTGGAAGCTAAAGCTTTGTTGAAATCTTCCGAAATGAGTATTCAGGAGATCTCCGATGAACTGCATTTTGCCAACCAGTCTTTCTTTGGCAAATATTTCAAGCATCACACCGGAATGTCTCCGAAAGAATATCGTAAGCAATAGTACACAGTGTCGGAATATTCTTTATTTTTGCAGGTATCAAATACCCCCAAAAATAAGAAAACATGGAAAAAAGAGAAATTGACCTTGCTGTTTCCTGCTATGGAAAAGTGAAGGATGTGAAGTATGATGCCGTTATACTTCCTTGGGGCGCAACAGAGCCTCATAACTTACATCTTCCGTATCTCACCGATTGTATTTTGCCCCATGACATTGCTGTAGACGCTGCTACGCTGGCACTGGAACGTTCCGGTGTGCGTTGTATGGTGATGCCTCCTGTTCCATTCGGTGCCCACAACCCCGGGCAGCGTGAACTTCCCTTTTGCATACATACCCGTTATGCCACCCAACAGGCTATTCTGGAAGATATTGTCGCTTCTCTTTATGCTCAGGGTATGCGTAAACTGATTATTGTCAGTGGGCATGGCGGAAATAATTTCAAAGGTATGATACGCGACCTTGCCTTTAGCTATCCGGACTTTCTGATTATTGCTACCGACTGGTTTAGTCTTGTTTCCACGAAAGGTTATTTTGAAGCTGAAATAGATGACCATGCCGGTGAGCAGGAAACTTCCGTAATGATGCACTATCATCCGGAGCTGGTAAATCTGAATGAGGCAGGTGATGGGGATTCTAAGCCTTTTGCTATTTCTTCATTGAACGAAAAGGTGGGTTGGGCACCGCGCCATTGGGATAAAGCTACAGTGGATAGCGGGGTAGGGAACCCCAAGAAAGCTTCGGCTGAGAAAGGTGAACGCTATGTGAAACCTATTATCGAAAAGCTTGCCAAGCTCTTCACGGAAGTAGGGCAGGGTGAACTTTACTAAGTAAAATAAAATGGGCGGTCCGGTAAGAAATACTTTTCTTAACTGAACCGCCTTGTTGCTTATACTGAGATGAAAAGCTTACTTATCTATCGACATTAGCCATTTACCATCTCTTTTCACCATCGATTGCGTACCTTCTTGTGTTTCTCCGTTTCCGTAGGTTTGCTTTATTTTTACAGTTGCTGTGTTTCCATCTTCCGATATTTCTTCCGATAGAATCTCAATACTTTTCAGTCCACCCATTTTTTCATACTCTTTGCCCACTTTATCTCTCAGTAAGGCAACAAATCCTGCTTTTTGCTCTTTCAGTTTATCAGCAGTTTCGCTGTCACCCAAAGCAATACCATCTACAAACTTTTCATAGTCACCTTTGATAAGATAGTTGCTATACTTCTTCATCGCATCTCCCGGACTACTGGAAGAGGAGCAAGCTGCCATCATAAACATAGCCATAACCATCAGACTAAAATAAAATACCTTTTTCATACGCTTTTTTTTAAATGATTAATGTGTATTTAAAAATAGTATATCAAACAGAGGCGCTTACTCTGTGCAATATCGTTAGGCAGGAGATAATCTCCTTTGAATCCCGGAATATTCACGTGACTGATACGTCCCTCAGGCAAGTCTATTCCTTGTTTTTTGTATACGAAATCAACCAGTTCCGTACAGTACATTCGCGTTGTATCTGCCAGGTTATAATCATGGTCGAATAATACATGGGCATGATATAACCGTTCTGCCCGTACTGCTGCTCTGTATGCGCTTGCAGAATCCTCTGCTATACGCATAATGGCCCCGTTAATAGCTTTTCTTTCTTCAAAAAACACTTCAACGGTCTCCATTTTTACACGATCCGGATCGTCTTTGAAATCAGGTTCGCCGGGCACAGCATGTATCACATACCATTGTCCGTCTTTCTTCTTCAGGATGCCGGTATGCGAATACGTTCCTTCACGGTCTGCAGCCAGCACCACTCTACTTGTAATCCCTGTTCCTCTTCTGAAAGCGATATCTCCATCCCGAAATAATTCCTGTGGCAATTGCAGCAGGCGGGTCTTTTTATCAGGACTTCCCTGGCATCCCGCCAGTATAAGTGTGAACAACAGCGTTATTTTTAGTAGTGCTACGTGTGGCTTCATTTCCATTCATACAAATATATGAATAAGTTTGCATTCCTACACGTTTTTTAAATGAATTTTGTGGAGTGAACGAAAAAAGAGGTAACAACCTCTATACATTGTTACCTCTTTTTTAATTTATACCCTAAAAACTAATCTCTTTCCTTATAAAAACTAAATCTATTTCTTTTTTGATGGCGCAAAGTTAGAGAGTTCTTGGGGAATATGATTTGATATAAATCAAAAAAATGTAGATTCATATTGTCTTTTTTACAGTATGCCCGAGCGTACCCGGCTGAGGGTTTCGGGCGTCATCAGCAGATAAGATGCGATATGTGATAATGGTGCCCGTTTGATGACTTCCGGGTGGGTATGCATCAACATATTGTAGCGTTCGCGTGCTGTTTCGAACCGCCAGGAGTCAGCTTTCACTTGAGATACGATGAGTGAATACTCCAGTATCTTACGGTAGAACATATTGATTTCCCAGGAGATTTCTGTCAATCTCATAAATTTGTCGTAGGGGAGGAGGTATACTGTGCAAGGTTCCAGAGCTTCTGCCATCAGGCGGGTAGGTTCTTGCTTCAATGTACTTTCTATGCAGATGATGACACAGCCTTCGTAGGAAAAGTGCTCGGTGACGTCTTTACCGTTTTTGTAATAGAACTGGCGCATCATGCCTTTACCCACAAATACCATGTGGTGGCAGACTTGCCCTTCCTTGAATAAGAGTTCACCCTTTTCCAGCTCTTTGCGGATCAGAATATCTTCTATCAGTTTTCTACCCTCAGGTGCCATACCCGGATAACGGGAGTTCACAGTGGCATTAACTGTTTCTTTTAATAGTGTATCCATAATTGTTCGCTGGTATTTATAACCGTTTCCGGGCACAAAGGTACGAAAGATTTGATTTAAATCAAATCTTAACAAACCCTTTTGTCCTCCACTTCATGCTATACCAGCGTCGCACAAAGATGGCTCCCCGGATATTTTCATCCAGCAGGAAGGCAACCCACATACCGCAGATGCCCCATTCTAAAGGAATACCGAAGATGTATCCCAGTCCGACGGCAATGCTCCACTGAACCACCAGTCCGACGTAGAACGGATAGTTGACGTCGCCGGCTGCACGCAGGGCGTTCGTGGCAAAAATATTGATAGGTCGTCCGATTTCGAGAATAACGTCGATGATGAGGATGGTGGTACCCAGTCGGATGATCTCTTCGTTGGAGGTCAGCCAGTGGAAAATGGTGTTTCCAAAGACGGCCAGAACCGTGGAAAGTATGACGGTGATCATTACGGATTTCTTCATCACGTATTTTCCCATAAGGAAGGCGGCATGAGGTTTTCCCTCTCCGATGAGATGACCGATACAGATGGCGCCTCCTTGTGCCATGGCAATGCTGAAGAGGTAGGCGAACATGATAATGTTGACGCAGTAGGTACGGGTGGCCAGTGCTTCGACGCCCAGCATATTGATGAAAAAGGTAATCACTACTTGCGATGAACTGTAAGAGAGTTGCTCTCCGGCAGAGGGCAGGCCTACTTTCATCAGGTTCTTCAGCTCGGGCCATGGGAATGGACGGAAATAAGCGACAGGGAAACGGTGGATATGCTTGCGGAACAGGATAATGAATAGTAGTACCATGGAAACTCCGCGGCTGAAAGCTGTGGAAATGGCAGCACCTTCTACACCAAGTTCCGGGAAGCCGAAGCGACCGAAGATAAGGGAGTAGTTACCTATGATATTAAGTATGTTGACAACGACGGTTACCAGCATTGGATAGATGGCTTTGTTGGCACTGCGTAGAGAAGCGGACAGGGTTAGGGAAATGGCTTGGAAGAAAGCGAAAGCACCCACGATGCGCATATAGTCCATACCGTCCGTCATCAGTTCGGGAGTGAGTCCCATGAGGCGTAGTATCGGTCCGGCACAGGAAAAAAGGAACAAGCTGACAGAGACGCCGATGACTATATTCACAAGGATGGATACGCCGACTACCTGGACTACTTTCTTCTGCAGGCGTGCACCGAGGTATTGGGAACAAAGAACAGAGGTGCCAAGGTTGATAACCTCGAATACAAGGAAAGTAAGCATGATGATCTGGTTGACCACTCCTACGGCGGCAACGCTACTATCAGAGTGGCGGCTCAACATAATAGTATCTACAGCACCCAGCATCATGATGAGCAGGGTCTCTATAAAGATAGGGGCAGCGAGTTTGGCAAGTCGCTTTTTTAAGCTTTCCTGATGTATCATTTCGTATGTGTTTGAAATCCGGTGATGAAAAATCGCGCAAAGGTACGGAATGGGAGGGAGGGAAGAATTGATATGAGTCAAATAAATTATTTTTTTTCCGACCTTTGCTTTTGACTTTTAACAGATTACCTCTTTTCCTGAAAAAAGTCAGAAAAAAATATGATGGAAAGATTTGCATAGTCCAAAAGTTTCCCATACATTTGCACCGCATTTGAGAAACAATGCAGGTTTAAGGAAGTGTGGGTGAGTGGCTGAAACCACCAGTTTGCTAAACTGACGTACGGGTAACTGTACCGGGGGTTCGAATCCCCCCGCTTCCGCAAACAGCCGGTGGATTCGTCTAACGGTTAGGACACATGCCTCTCACGCATGCAATACGAGTTCGATTCTCGTATCCACTACGGAAAATTTTTAATGCACTCTTAGCTCAGCTGGTAGAGCAATTGACTCTTAATCAATGGGTCCAGGGTTCGAGTCCCTGAGGGTGTACAAGGAATAGAGCGGTCATCAAATAGATGACCGCTTTTTTTATGCAATTATTCCTTTTCTCCGGGAAATACTTCCTATCTTTGCAGACTGAAATCAATAAAACGTAAATACATTGGATTGGTTATACAGTTTATTCATTGAACATTCCGCCCTGCAGGCGGTTGTGGTGCTCTCACTGATCTCTGCTATTGGTTTGGGACTGGGAAAGATACATATCTGCGGTATATCGTTAGGAGTGACGTTCGTGTTCTTTGCAGGTATCCTTGCCGGGCATTTCGGATTGTCCATAGACCCGCAGATGCTGAACTATGCGGAGAGCTTCGGTTTGGTGATATTCGTATATGCACTGGGACTGCAGGTAGGTCCGGGCTTCTTCAGTTCGTTCCGTACAGGTGGTGTACAATTGAATATGCTGGCGGTAGGCGTAGTGTTGATCGGTACGCTGATGACACTGCTGGGGAGTTATGGGCTGGGAGTTTCTCTGCCGGATATGGTAGGTATCCTTTGCGGAGCAACGACGAATACACCGGCTCTGGGTGCTGCACAGCAAACGCTGAAACAGATGGGAATCGAAGCGAGTACTCCGGCTCTGGGGTGTGCGGTGGCATATCCGATAGGAGTAGTGGGAGTTATTCTCGGTATTCTGATGATACGTAAGGCGCTGGTACGTAAGGCTGATTTGGAAGTGAAGGAGAAGGACGATGTGAATAAACCCTATATTGTTGCATTCCAAGTGCACAATCCGGCAATCTTTAATATGAGTGTGAAGGATATAGCTCAGTTGAGTTATCCTAAGTTTGTGATCTCCCGTTTGTGGCGGGATGGGAATGTCAGCATCCCCACTTCTGAAAAAGTGATTAAAGAAGGCGATCGCTTGCTTGTTATCACTTCAGAAAGAAATGTTCCTGCCTTGACTGTATTGTTCGGTGAGCAAGAAAACACGGACTGGAACAAGGAAGATATTGACTGGAATGCCATTGATAGCCAGTTGATCTCCCAGCGTATCGTGGTGACACGTCCGGAACTGAATGGAAAGAAACTCGGTTCACTCCATTTACGTAATCATTATGGTATCAATATCAGTCGCGTCTATCGTAGCGGAGTGCTGCTGCTGGCTACGGCGGAACTTACCTTGCAATTGGGCGACCGGTTGACGGTAGTGGGTGAGGCCGCCGCTATACAGAATGTGGAAAGAGTTTTGGGAAATGCTGTGAAGAGTTTGAAGGAGCCTAATTTGGTGGCTGTATTCGTGGGTATTATCCTTGGTCTTGCCTTAGGAGCGATACCTATTGCCATTCCCGGTGTCAGCACTCCTGTAAAGCTGGGTCTGGCGGGTGGACCGATCATTGTAGGCATTCTTATCGGTACTTTCGGACCTCGCATGCATATGGTGACTTATACAACCCGTAGCGCTAACCTGATGCTCCGTGCCTTGGGCTTGTCACTCTATCTGGCCTGTCTGGGACTGGATGCGGGGGCTCATTTCTTTGATACGGTATTCCGTCCGGAAGGGTTATTGTGGATAGCTATCGGCTGTGCACTAACCGTGGTTCCTGTGTTGATAATGGGAGTCATTGCTTTCCGTTGGATGAAGGTCGATTTCGGTTCGGTAGCCGGAATGCTGTGCGGAAGTATGGCGAACCCAATGGCTTTGAATTATGTTAATGATACCATTCCCGGTGATAATCCTTCAGTTTCTTATGCTACGGTTTATCCCTTGTGCATGTTCCTGCGTGTGATTATCGCCCAAGTGCTGCTGATGTTTTTCTTAAGTTGAGAGTGGAGAGTTGAGGATTGGGAACGTAGAGTTGAGGATTAGGAATGTAGAGTTGAGGTTTGAAATGAAAACACAAGCCCATATATAATTTGTAATTTGTAAATTGTAATTAGATATCATGAGTAATATTACCCCTGAAAGCATCATGAGCGACTTGCGTTATTTGCAGTTGCTGTCACGCAGTTTTCCGACGATTGCGGATGCCAGTACAGAAATTATTAACCTGGAAGCTATTCTGAACCTCCCGAAAGGGACAGAGCATTTTCTGACCGATATTCATGGTGAATATGAAGCTTTTCAACATGTGTTGAAGAATGCTTCGGGAGCAGTGAAACGGAAAGTGAATGAAATCTTCGGGCATACATTGCGTGAGAGTGAGAAGAAAGAAATATGTACTCTGATTTATTATCCTGAAGAAAAGTTGCAGTTGATCAAAGAGCAGGAAGCCGATCTGGATGACTGGTATCTGATTACACTGAATCAATTAGTGAAGGTATGCCAGAATGTTTCTTCCAAATACACACGCTCTAAAGTGCGTAAGGCGCTTCCAGCTGAATTCTCGTACATTATTCAGGAGTTGCTGCATGAATCGAGCGTGGAGCCAAACAAGCATGCCTATATCAATGTAATTATCAGCACTATCATTTCCACCAAGCGTTCGGATGATTTCATCATTGCAATGTGTAATCTCATTCAGAGATTAACGATTGACTCTCTGCATATTGTAGGTGATATTTACGATCGTGGCCCGGGAGCACACATCATTATGGATACACTTTGTGATTATCACAATTTTGATATTCAATGGGGAAATCATGATATTCTGTGGATGGGAGCAGCTTCCGGTAATGATGCTTGCATTGCCAATGTGATCCGTATGTCGATGCGTTATGCCAACCTGGCTACACTGGAGGACGGATATGGCATCAACCTGTTGCCACTTGCCACGTTTGCCATGGATACGTATGCGGATGATCCCTGTACAATCTTCGCTCCGAAGATGAACTTTGTAGACAGCAACTACAATGAGAAGACTTTACGGCTGATTACGCAGATGCATAAGGCGATTACGGTGATACAGTTCAAGCTGGAAGCAGAGATTATAGACCGTCGTCCGGAGTTCGGTATGCAGAACCGGAAGTTACTGGATAAGGTTGATTTTGAGAGAGGTGTCTTTGTATATGAAGGAAAAGAATATCCATTGCGCGATACAAACTTCCCGACCATAGATCCGGCTGATCCATACCGTCTGTCTGATGAGGAACGGGAACTGATAGATAAAATCCATGCTTCGTTCATGAATAGTGAGAAGTTGAAGAAACATATGCGTTGCTTGTTTACATATGGAGGAATGTATCTGGTTTGTAACAGTAATTTGCTGTATCATGCTTCCATGCCTTTGAATGAGGATGGTAGTTTCAAACATGTCCGTATTGGAAAGAAGGAGTATTGGGGCAGGAAGCTATTGTGCAAGACAGACCAGTTGATCCGTACGGCTTACTTCGATGAAGACGGTACGGAGGAGAAGAGTTTTGCACTGGATTATGTGTGGTATATGTGGTGTGGTCCGGATGCTCCATCGTTTGACAAAGATAAGATGGCGACTTTTGAACGCTATTTCATTGGAGAAAAAGAATTGGCTAAAGAGACGAAAGGATATTACTATACTCTACGTAATCGTGCTGATATTTGTGAACGCATCCTTGCAGAGTTCGAAGTCACGGGACCTCATTCACACATCATTAATGGTCATGTACCTGTGAAGATCATCAAGGGTGAAAAACCGATAAAAGCAGATGGTAAGTTGTTGGTGATTGATGGCGGGTTCTCCAAGGCATATCAACCGGAAACAGGCATTGCCGGATATACGTTGGTCTATCATTCACATGGCTTGCAGTTGGTACAACATGAACCGTTCCAAAGCCGTCAGAAGGCTATAGAAGAAGGTCAGGACATCAAGTCTAATATCTTTGTCGTAGAGTTCAATTCACAACGTATGATGGTGAAAGATACGGATCAAGGAAAAATACTGGTGACACAGATACAAGACTTGAAGAAGTTGCTGGTGGCGTATAGGACGGGACTTATAAAGGAAAAGTGATTTTAGTGATTAACGGTTAGTGATAAGTGATAAGTGATTAGCAAGCTACGCTATGATACTACAAAGTGCTAATCACTTATCACTAACCGTTAATCACTAAATTTAGTATTTAAACACCACCACTCCTCCTTCCACAATCACTCCTTTATCGTAAGTGACCCCTTTATTATAGTAGCGGCTGCCACCGTAACCACCTGTGACGAATACACCCAAACGGTCATTTAGGCGATATTCCAGGTTGACACGTGCTTGGAGAGCGTAAAGGCGTGCAGGGAAGCCATAGTCTTTGTTCTTGAAGTTTTCGATGTGCTGGAAGCCCAGGTCACCGCTGATAAATAATTGCTTGTATAGGGGAAGCTCAAGACCTGCACGATAGAAGAGAGAGGCTGAAAACTTATCGCTGAAATCCAGATAATGCGTACCACCGCCTAAGATGGTATAGAACAGATTGTTCTTGAAACGAGCACCTACATTCAGCTTTGTAGTATTGCCTCCGAAGAGCATTAACTGCACTTTAGTATCCGGATTGGCATTGACCAGACCTAACTGGAAACCGTCGAAACTATTCTTATAATAGTTGACTAATCCAATCTGTACACCTTTTCCTTTTCCGGCAAAATTGAAAGGGGCAACTTGTGCTCCTGTGAAATGTTCACCTACCACATTACCCAGACCGGATATCTGTAAACCTTGCATGTTTTCTCCTGTAATGTTACCCAAACCGCTGATTTGTACGCCTCGCAGGTTTTTGCCTACAATGTTTAGCAAGCCGGAAGCGGTGATACCAATGAAATCTTCGCCTGAAATGTTGGCTAATCCTGCAATATGTGCTCCCGAAGAATTCTCTCCGGCAATGTTCAGCAAGCCACCAATGAGAACACCACTGGCATTGTCTCCTACAATATTGGTAAGTCCGGAGAATATAACACCTTGTGCATGATTTCCTGTGATACCGACTAAACCGGACAAGGATACACCACAGAGATTATCTCCGTTCACATTACTGATACCTGCTATCTGAACACCGCGCATGCTGCCTCCTACCAGGTTGGCAAGACCTGTAACCTGTACACCGTTCATGTCACGGTATACCACACTGCCCAGCAGATTGATACCCACGCCGTTCAGACGGTTCATAGAAGAGAATAGACCGAGGTTGAAACAAGTACTTCCTACAGTATCAGTCTGTTGTGTGGACATATTCTTCCACAGGGAGAGATTGATGCCGACAGGTTCTCTGTTTTTCTTGGTTGTTTCAGTCGATTTGTTGTCTGTAGTCTGTGCAGAAAGTGTTCCTGCAACCATCAGTAATGCAATAATAGATGGAAATAATCTTCTCATTGATTTTAATCTTTAATTTCATCCGGCCAGGGCGCTAAGTTACCGGTTGCACGGAGCGTAGGACGCTGTGCATCTACCGACCGAAGGTAGTTACTTAATTTCTGTGCTAATTTCTTTACAATGCGTGGGTTTTCCATGGCCACGTCGTTTTTCTCGCTGATATCAGCGGGAACATTGAATAGTTCACGCTTACCGTCTGCAAAATAGTAGACGAGTTTCCAGTCACCGGAACGAATGGAGCAAGTTGCTCCGATGCCCGGCCCCGAAGGTCCCCAGCTATGAGGATAGTGCCAATAGATATCGCGGTCTTTTATCTTCCCTTTTCCCGTCAGCAATGGCATGAAGCTGATGCCGTCCCGTTGTTGCACGGTGGTATATTTTTGAATACCTGCTATTTCGAGGATGGTAGGATAAAAGTCTTCAATCATAAGATAATCTCCGCACTTCGTATCGGGAGCCACTACACCAGGCCAGCTTACGATCATTGGTTCGCGGATACCTCCTTCATAGGCGGAACCTTTTCCACTGTTGAGTGGGTAGTTCTGAGTATGGAGTTCTCCGGCGCGGGTATGTGCGGCCAGTCCGCCATTGTCGGACATGAAAAGGATTACGGTATTGTCTGTTAGCTGGTTACGTTCCAAATAATCCATCAGGTCTCCCAGGCTCTTGTCCATGCCTTCGATGAGGGTGGCATAAGCTGCTTCTACGGGAGGAAGCCCTTTATCCAGATATTTCTGGTAAAAACGATAATCGGGTTGTATGGGAGTATGAATGGCATAATGAGCCATGTATAGGAAAAATGGTTTATCCTTTTGCTGTGCCTTATCCAAAGCTTTTATGGCCTCTAATGTAAGTGCTTCGCTGAGGAAAGTATCCGTGCCATGATATTGCTCCAATCCGGGAACGGCAGCTAACGGACTTTTGCCATCCGGCTTATTCCCAAAATTATTTTTGCCGTAATAACTGGCAGGTGATCCGGCTGCATGTCCGGCTATATTTACTTCGAATCCCATTGTCAGCGGATCGGCTCCGGGTGTATCATTTGCTCCGAAATGGGCTTTACCGCAATGTATGGTCTGGTAACCGTTATCTTTAAGTACCTGTGCCAACGTAGTCACTTGGGTAGTACGTTCAATTCCCGGTTCCTGGCAAATGCCGTTTACATTCCATTCGGGATAGGTCATTACTGAGTCGGGTTGTTCGTGAGTGGTATTTTTACGTAATGTCCAACTGGTTACGCGATGGCGGGCTGCATTCATTCCTGTGAAAAGGCTGACACGGGTAGGGGAACTGATACTACAGGCATACGCTTGTGTGAACATCTTGCCTTGTGTTGCCAGACGTTCCATATTCGGTGTGTGGTAAGTATCGTTGTAATGTGTCCGTTGAGTCCAGAAGGGCAGAGAAGTATCCTGCCATCCCATGTCATCAACCAGAAACAAAACAATGTTCGGACGTTGCTTTTCTTTCGGCACCCCTTTTTCCGGAGATGCTGCAATCACTTCTCCTGCCATGCCCCACATGGGAATCATGGCAGCCGATATTAATAATTCGCTTTTCATTTGAGATAATACTTTAATAAAGGTTAGTCGGTTAATTACAATCTTATCCCTTCGCTTCCTGGTATAAGAATCGTTTAATGGAGCGTTTTGGAGTTTTCTCAAATTCTTCGGGATAGATTTTCATTTTGAATATCTGGCTGTATGCAGGCAGCATGGTGTTTAGCGTGGCACGGTTTTCTTCCATGACCCGTTCTATGTCTGCGGTAGTGAGGCCGTGCGCAAAGGCATCGTCGAAGTCCGGATATACCAGTCCGACAAGCTTTTCATTCTGCTGCACGATAATACTTTCGGCAACGTACGGCATGTTATTCAACTTATCTTCTATTTCTTCAGGGTAGATATTTTGTCCACTGGAACCGAGCAACATATTCTTGCTGCGTCCTTTAATGGTGATATTCCCTTCGGCGTCCATCAGCGCAAGGTCGCCTGTATGCAGCCAACCGTCAGCGTCGATTGCTTCACGTGTGGCTTCTTCATTTTTATAGTATCCAAGCATAACATTCGGTCCGCGGCATACGATTTCCCCCGGTATATTTTCCGGATCGGAAGAAAGAACTTTCACTTCCATACGCGGAACCGCCTTACCGCAGGAACCCGGTTTGAAGCGTGACCAGTCTTCGTAACAGATAATCGGACCACATTCCGTCATCCCATAACCTACCGTGTAGGGGAATTCTATCATGTGCAGGAATTGTTCTACTTCCTGATTGAAAGCGGCACCGCCTACGATGACTTCTGCAAAACGTCCGCCGAAAGCACTGACTACTCCTTCGCGTACAGTTGCTTTAATCTTGTCATTGATGATGGGAACTTTCAGCAATAGCTTCATGGTGGGTGTTTCCAGTTTGGGAAGCACGTTCTTCTTAATGATCTTTTCTATAATGAGCGGTACAGCCACTACAAGGTGGGGCTTCACTTCCGAGAATGCCTGGAAAATGATTTTGGGGCTTGGCATGCGGGTTAGGAAGTAGATCTGACATCCTGCTGAGAACTCGTACAGGAATTCGAATGCCAACCCGTACATGTGTGCCATTGGTAACATGGAGATAATCTTGTCTCCGGCTTTCAATGGCAATACTTCGAATGCGAATGCCGTATTGGACCACAGGCTGCGGTAGGGCAGCATTACCCCTTTGGAATAACTCGTCGTTCCGGAAGTATAGTTGATGACTGCCAGTTCTTCAGGCTGATCTTTGTGATATTCAATGTGTTCCTTACGGAAATTCTTGGGGTATTTCTTGCCGAACAGTTCGTTCAGATGTTCACGGGCGTAATCCAGTTTCTGTGTGCGTGAGATGAGAATGGAGAAGTCCGTCATCAGAATGATGCCTTCCAGAATAGTCATGGCAGATTCGTTGAGGTTTTCCCATACCTGGTCGCCCACAAAGAGTAATTTGGCTTCGGAGTGATTGACAATGTTGTGTACATTGTCCGCTTTGAACTCATGAAGGATAGGAACTGCAACTGCTCCGTAGGTAAGTGTGGCAAGGAAGGTGACTCCCCAGTGTGAGCTATTACGTCCACAGATGGCTATCTTATCGCCTTTTTTAATACCGCTTGCTTCGAAGATTAAATGTACTTTCTCTATTTTGCGGGCTACATCTTTGTATTGTAGGGTAGCGCCATTATAATCTGTCAGGGCATCAAGGTCCCAATTCTCTTTAATACTATTCTCAATATAGGCGATAAAGCTTTGTTCCATGATATTATATATTGCACATTTATTTGAAATTTGTGCAAATATAAGGCTTTATCAAAAGAAAGCAAATTTTTAGCTAAAAAAAGCGGGATATGTATATAATTTAGCCCTGGCATATTAAAATATGGCCAGGGCTATTGAAATATTTACGATTTTAAATACCAATGATAGATGCGCTGTACGCCTTCTTCTATTTCTACTTTGTGGTGCCAACCCAGAGAATGTAGTTTTGAAGGGTCGGTCAGCTTACGCATGGTGCCGTCCGGTTTGCTGCTATCGAAACTCAGTTGGCCTTTGTAGCCTACAGTAGAAACTATCAGTTCGGCAAGGTTGCGGATGGAGATTTCTTTACCTGTACCTATATTGATGTGGCAGTTACGAATGTCTTTATCACCTGGTTTATAGGTGTCTTTGAAGTCTACATGTTCCATGACGAATACACTGGCATCTGCCATTTCTTCGCTCCAAAGGAATTCGCGAAGCGGTGTACCGGTACCCCAAAGTTTCACTTCATTGTCACTGATACCGTATTTAGCAAGAATGGTGAGAATATCCTCTTTGCTGCCGGTTCCGTCAATGCCTTCTACAGGACGGAGATCCAGGTCTTTGCGTATGGCATCCCAATCACCTTGTTTCAAACAGTGGGCAAGGTGTATCTTGCGAATCATGGCAGGAAGTACATGACTGCGTTCCAAATCGAAATTATCGTTCGGGCCATAGAGGTTGGTAGGCATTACAGCGATATAATTCGTACCGTATTGCAGGTTGAAGCTTTCGCACATTTTCAGTCCGGCAATCTTAGCTATGGCATAGGGTTCATTGGTGTATTCCAGGGGGGAGGTAAGAAGTACTTCTTCTTTCATGGGTTGCTCGGCATCGCGTGGATAGATGCAGGTGCTGCCCAGGAAGAGGAGTTTCTTTACATTATGGCGGAAACTTTCTCCGATGACGTTCTGTTGTATTTGCAGGTTCTTGTAGATGAAATCGGCACGATAGATACTGTTTGCCATGATGCCGCCTACGAAAGCGGCAGCAAGGAATACATATTCAGGTTGTTCTTCATCAAAGAATCTACGAACGGCAACGGCGTCCAGCAAGTCGACTTCTTTGTGGGTTTTGCCAATAAGATTGGTATATCCTTTATCTTGCAGGTTCTTCCAGATTGCAGAACCTACCAGGCCACGATGACCTGCTACGTAGATTTTGGCGTTTTTGTCTAACATTATATTTTAAGTTTTATGTATTAATTCTCTTGTGATCTCAGATACAGCTTTCTCACAAACTTCATGTCATGCGTTGCCATAATCTTCACGAGATCTTCAAAGCTGGTTTGTCTTGGGTTCCAGCCCAAAAGTGTTTTGGCTTTGGTAGGATCACCCAGCAATTGTTCTACTTCGGCAGGACGGAAGTATTTTGAATCTACTTCTACAATGATTTTGCCTGTCTTCACATCAATGCCTTTTTCTTCGACACCTTCACCTTCCCAACGCAGTTCAATACCTACTTCTTTGAAGGCGAGTGTGGCAAACTCACGAACAGTATGCATTTCTCCTGTGGCAATCACGAAATCTTCCGGTGTATCATGCTGAAGAATGAGCCACATACACTCTACATAATCTTTCGCATATCCCCAGTCACGGCGTGCATCCAGATTACCTAAATACAATTTATCCTGAAAACCTTGTGCTATGCGTGCAGCAGCCAGCGTAATCTTGCGGGTTACAAATGTCTCACCTCTGCGTTCACTTTCATGATTGAAAAGGATGCCGTTTACGGCAAACATTCCATAACTTTCGCGGTAGTTTTTGGTGATCCAGAAACCATATTGTTTGGCTACTCCGTACGGGCTACGGGGATAGAAAGGCGTTGTTTCCGTTTGAGGAACTTCCTGTACTTTTCCGTAGAGTTCCGAAGTAGATGCCTGATAAATCTTTGTTTTTTTCTCCATGCCCAGGATACGGACAGCTTCCAGCATACGGAGTGTACCAATGGCGTCCGCTTCAGCTGTGTATTCCGGTACATCAAAAGATACCTTTACATGACTTTGTGCGGCAAGGTTATAGATTTCATCCGGTTGCACCTGCTGAATGATTCGGATGAGCGAACTGCTATCCGTCATATCGCCGTAATGCAGGTTGATAGTACGTTTCTGTTTCATGTCGCGCACCCATTCGTCGAAGTACAAGTGTTCGATACGTCCTGTATTGAATGAGGATGAACGGCGGAGAATACCGTGAACTTCATATCCTTTTTGTAATAAGAATTCGGCAAGAAACGAACCGTCCTGACCTGTTATTCCGGAGATTAGAGCTGTTTTCATATTGTAGGCTTCGTTATAAATTGATTTTAAGAGGACAAAATTCGTTGTTTTTTACGAGAAAACAAAACTTTTCTCATTTATATATCTTATCTACTACTAACGCAATCGCCCCGTCTCCCGTCACATTACAGGCAGTACCGAAGCTATCCATCGCAATGTAGAGTGCAATCATCAATGCCTGTGCCGACTCATCGAAACCAAGCATGGACTGCAATATACCCAAAGATGCCATGATAGCACCACCAGGAACTCCGGGAGCCGCTACCATGGTGATTCCCAGCATGAAAATAAAACCGGCAAATAGTGGGAAATCGAAAGGTATCCCCTGCATCATCATCAGGGCAAGGGCGCATGCAACTATCTTGAGCGTACTTCCGGATAGATGTATCGTAGCACAAAGTGGAATCACAAAACCTGCTATGTCAGATGATACCCCATTCTTTTTAGTCTGTTCCAATGTGACAGGAATAGTGGCAGCAGAAGACTGTGTGCCTAAGGCGGTGAAATAGGCGGGCATCATCCGTCCCAATAATTTAAAGGGATTCTTACGGACGAATAGTGCAGCTATGCAATACTGGAACACTAAGAGGAAGATATGCAGCAGGAAGATCACACCGATTATTTTTATGAAGACCATTAATACGGAGAATACCTGTCCCGAATGTGTCATATTAAGGAATATACCGAATATGTAAATAGGGAGCAATGGCAGAATGACTACACTGATCATACGAACAATAATTTCCTGGAAATCGCGTGCAGCATTCTTCAACGTATCGTTTTTCAGTTGAGCAAGTCCAAGTCCTAACATGAAAGCTAATACCAGAGCTGTCATAACATTCATCAGCGGAGGTATGGCAACAGAAAAGAAAGGCAATATGCCTTGCGCTTCACTGACTTCTTCCAGCGGAACTCCGGGTTCTATCAGGTGAGGAAATACTGTTACTCCGGTAAAGTAAGACAAGAAACCGGAAAATAAGGTTGCCCCGTAAGCAATCAAGGTTGTAATTAATAATAGTTTTCCGGCACCTTTACCAATATCGGCAATTGCTACTGTCACCAATCCTACAATAATAAGTGGTATGGAGAAGTTCAGGAATTCACTGAAAATACCGTTGAACGTAATGAAAAAGCGTACCATACCTCCGGGAAGAAAATTACCCAAAAGAATACCCAATGCTATGGCTATTATGATACGCGGCAGTAGTCCGATATGTAGTTTTTTCATAAATCTGTATTTAAGTTTTTCAGGTGAAATGTAGTCATGTTTGCAAAAGTACGATTTTTATTCGAAATTCATACGAACAAATGCCCTTGGCATATTGTTTCCATTTCAATGAAACAATAACAAAAAAAATGCAAGTTATGACCAAAAAAGAACAAAAGACAGACATCGGCTTAATTGGACTTGCCGTAATGGGGGAGAATCTGGCCTTGAACATGGCAGATAAGGGATGGCACGTATCCGTGTATAATCGAACCGTTCCGGGAGTAGAAGAAGGCGTGGTAGAACGCTTTACCAATGGCCGTGCCAAAGGAAAGACTATTGAAGGATATACTGAAATACCCGATTTTGTGGAGTCCATTTCCACACCGCGCAAAATCATGATGATGGTTCGTGCGGGTAATGCGGTAGATGAGTTGATGGAACAGCTTTTTCCGTATCTTTCTCCGGGAGATATACTAATAGATGGTGGAAATTCAAATTATGAAGATACCAATCGCCGTGTGGCATTGGCCGAGCAGAAAGGTTTTCGTTTTGTCGGAGCAGGTGTTTCCGGCGGAGAAGAAGGAGCGCTGAATGGTGCTTCTATTATGCCGGGTGGTTCTGTTACTGCCTGGGATGAAGTGAAACCCATTCTGCAAAGTATCGCTGCACGTGCTGCCGATGGTACTCCTTGCTGTGACTGGATTGGCCCGGCTGGTTCGGGACACTTTGTCAAGATGATACATAATGGTATCGAGTATGGCGATATGCAGCTGATTGCCGAAGCCTACTGGGTGATGAAGAATCTATTGCAACTGGATAATGAAGAAATGGCTTCTGTATTTGCTCATTGGAATGAAGGTAAATTGCGCAGTTATCTGATAGAAATCACTGCCAACATTTTACGTCATAAAGATAAAGCAGGTGGATATCTGATTGATAAGATTTTGGATACTGCCGGACAGAAAGGTACTGGTAAATGGTCTGTTATCAATGCTATGGAACTGGGAATGCCCTTGGGACTGATTGCTACGGCTGTTTTTGAGCGTAGCCTTTCGGCACAGAAAAATCTGCGTGAAGCGGCTTCCAAGCAATTCGTTTGCCAGCGTTCACAAGTGGTATATAATAAACCGGAACTGGTAAAGGATATTTATTCGGCCTTGTATGCTTCCAAATTGGTATCTTATGCACAAGGATTTGCTGTATTGCAAAAGGCATCCGAAACTTTCGGTTGGGATCTCGATCTGGCATCCATTGCCCGTATGTGGCGTGGTGGTTGTATTATCCGTAGTGTATTCCTGAATGACATAGCTGCAGCTTTTGAAGCATCACAGAAGCCGAAGCACTTGCTGCTTGCTCCTTACTTCCGGGATGAAATTAAAGAATTGCTTTCGGGTTGGAAGCATCTTGTAGCTCATGCAATGAAAGAAGAACTCCCTGTTCCTGCTTTCTCTTCTGCACTGAACTATTTCTATTCACTGGTATCTGCGAAGTTACCTGCCAATATGATTCAGGCACAACGCGATTACTTTGGTGCGCATACTTTCGAACGTACTGATGAACTTCGCGGGCAATTCTTCCATGAGAACTGGACCGGACATGGCGGAGATACAAAATCAGGTACTTATAATGTGTAGTCACTAACTACTAACCACTAATCACTAAATTAAATGAGTAAATTTGTAATGATTATATTCGGCGCTTCGGGTGACCTGACGAAGCGCAAACTTATGCCGGCACTCTACTCTCTTTATAAAGATAATCGGTTGCCGGAAGAGTTTAGCATTTTAGGAATTGGGCGCACAGACTACGCGGATGATACTTACCGTGACTATATATTGAATGAACTGGAACATTTTGTCACTCCCGCTGAAGTAGGGATGAAGGAGTTCTGTACTCATTTACATTATCTCAGTATAGATCCTGCCAAAGAAGAAGGTTACGAAATGTTGGGCAAGCGTTTACAGGAAATCACAGGCGAGAAAGCACCGGATAATTTGCTGTTCTATCTTGCTACGCCTCCTTCACTTTATGGAGTTATTCCCTTGCATCTGAAAAAAGCCGGATTAAATCGTAAACATACCCGTATCATCGTTGAGAAGCCTTTTGGTTACGACCTGAAGTCAGCACAAGAACTAAACAAAATATATGCTTCCGTCTTTGAGGAGCACCAGATTTATCGTATCGATCATTTTCTCGGTAAAGAAACAGCTCAAAATATTCTTGCTTTTCGTTTTGCCAACGGCATCTTCGAACCGCTGTGGAACCGTAATTATATCGATTATGTAGAAGTTACTGCAGTAGAGAATCTGGGTATTGAACAGCGTGGCGGTTTCTATGATGGAACAGGAGCTTTGCGGGATATGGTTCAGAACCATCTTATCCAGTTGGTAGCTCTTACTGCTATGGAACCTCCTGCAGTTTTTACGGCTGACAATTTCCGTAATGAGGTGGTGAAGGTCTATGAATCCTTGAAACCTCTGACGGAGGAAGATTTGAATGAACATATAGTCCGCGGACAATATACGGCTTCCGGTTCTAAAAAGGGCTACCGTGAAGAAAAGAACGTTCCTGCCGACTCGCGCACTGAAACTTACATTGCCATGAAAATCGGTATCGATAACTGGCGCTGGAGTGGTGTACCTTTCTACATCCGCACAGGAAAGCAGATGCCTACGAAGGTGACGGAGATTGTAGTGCATTTCCGTGAGACACCGCATCAAATGTTTCATTGCCATGGTGGACACTGTCCGCGGGCTAATAAACTTATCCTTCGCTTGCAACCCAATGAGGGCATCGTACTGAAGTTTGGTATGAAAGTGCCCGGTCCGGGATTCGATGTGAAGCAGGTGATGATGGATTTCAGTTACGACCAATTGGGCGGAAAGGCTACAGGTGATGCTTATGCCCGCCTGATAGAAGATTGTATTCAGGGTGATCCGACCCTTTTCACTCGGAGTGATGCTGTCGAAGCTTCCTGGCGTTTCTTCGATCCGGTATTGCGCTATTGGAACGAATATCCGGATGCACCTCTCTATGGCTATCCCGTCGGAACCTGGGGACCTCTGGAGAGTGAAGCTATGATGCACGAACATGGTGCTGACTGGACCAATCCGTGTAAAAACCTAACGAACACTGATCAATATTGTGAGTTATGAAAACTTATATCTATAGTACAGCTGTTGAAACGGCACGAGCTCTTATCAAACACATCATAAGTCTGATGGAGGCAGAGCCGCAAAAGATTTTCCACATAGCATTCAGCGGAGGCAGTACGCCTTCGCTCATGTTCGATTTGTGGGCGGATGAGTTCAAGGATGCCACTCCCTGGTTGCGTATGCGCATCTATTGGGTAGATGAACGTTGTGTGCCTGCCGAAGATTCGGAAAGTAATTATGGCACTATGCGCCGTTTGTTGTTGGATAAGGTTCATATGCCGGAGGAATACATTTTTCCTATCGATGGTAACAATCGTCCCGACAATGAGGCGAAGCGTTACTCCAGTGTAGTGCGTTGTCATGCGTCTCTCTGGCATGGATTCCCGGCTCTCGACATCGTGTTGCTCGGTGCTGGCGAAGATGGACATACCTCGTCTATTTTTCCCGGACAGGAGCATTTACTTTCTTCCTTTCATCCGTATGAAGTGAGTGTGAATCCTTACAACGGTCAGAAGCGTATTGCTATGACCGGCTGTCTGTTATTCAATGCCAAGCAACTGATCTTCTTCGTTACAGGCAGAAATAAGGCTAATGTCGTGCAGGATATTCTGGATTCGGGTGATACCGGTCCGGCTGCTTATGTAGCCCATCATGCATGGAATGTAGAAGTATTTATGGATGAGCTGGCAAAACCTTAGCCCATCCATAAAAGCAATTATTGAGAGAGTGATTTATTAGTTGGATGTCCCGCTTTCGAGGATGCTGACGATGGAGAATAGTGTGAAGCAGATGCCTCCTAATCCAGCCAATACACGTGCAGGAACAAAGTAAACGTCGTCCAGCGTCGCCATTTCAAACATAAAGGCAGATAAGAAAAGGCAGGTCAGTGCAGTGAGTACTGGAATAAGCGGAATGCGATTCGCCAGTTTGAAGACATTCCGCCAGATAACTGCCAGTAGGATCACTTTACTGGAAATGCTGTAACAAACTAAACCCAGACCTATCATTATATATCCGATGGAGGACTTATCAGGATCGATGTCAGTCAGTATCCAAAGTCCCCAGAGGATACTAAGTGTACCCATTGCCAATACAAGGGCAGGCCACCATTTTCGTTCCGAACCGGCATAAGTGTTCCGTATCTGGCGTGATATGGTAGCTACAAGTGCCACTAAACTGGTGCATATGCAAGCTAATCCTGCCATAACATGTCCGGCTACGAAATAAGCAACATGAGTGCTGCTTTGTCCTAATAGCCAGAAAGTCCATACCCATGTAATTACAGCAAAGATGACAGCAAGAATAATCAGCGCATCTCCTTGTGCAGATGAGAAAGCTTTTGCCGGTACGGTATGATCCGTTCGTTTTGAGTTTTGCGGGATTAGAGTGAAACGGGTGGATGCAGTGGCAGTGGTAGCTACGCAGGCGGTGATAAATGCTACTCCACAAATGACGTGCCCTGCTACGAAATGGGCGGCAGTAATACCATCATTTATATAAGTCATTCCACCAATGAAACATACTATTGCAGCCAGATAGCCGAGAATAGGCAATACGTATTTTGCCGCAGTACTGTACGTGTGGATGAGTTGCCGGATGATGGTAGCTGCAGTAGCAAACAATGCAATGCATATCATTCCTAATGAAAATACTACGGGCCCGGCAACAAATCGGTTTACGTCCGTCCCCATGTCGAGCACAAAGGCTCCGTAGCCAAAACAGAAGAGGGCCATCAGCAGTGGGATAGCCCTAAAAAGGATACTAATACCGTAATTCATAACTGTTATCGTTTTTAAGTTTCCCCTTCCAACAGCATTTCTTGTGGTTTGTTTTCAATTTTAATATTTATTTATTTCCGGTAGATAGTCTCCCGGTTCTTTTAAGAACTTTGTAGTCTGTACTTTTGTTAGTATTCATACTTACTAACAACTTAATATCAGATAATTATGTGTAAGACAAATGTATTTTTAATCACCGCGCTTGTGATTATATTTTCAGTAATACCTCAGAAACGTGTAAGGGCTTGTACACGTGTAGTTTATCAAGGAAACAAAGATATGGTGATAACAGGCCGTACCATGGACTGGAAGGAAGATACCCGTAGTAATATTTGGATCTTTCCGCGAGGCATGGAGCGTAATGGAGAAGTGGGAAAGGACCCGATGCGTTGGAAATCCAAATATGGTAGTGTGGTTACTTCGGCTTATGATATATGCAGCACTGACGGCATGAATGAGAAAGGACTCGTTGCTAATTTATTATGGTTGGCTGAATCGTCTTATCCTCAATGGAATGGTGAAAAACCGGCTTTGTCCATAGCTGCCTGGGTGCAATATATGCTTGATAATTTTGCAACGGTGAATGAAGCGGTTTCCGAAATAGAAAAGAATACCTTCGATGTGGTATCGGATATGATGCCTGACGGTACACGTATGGCTACTCTTCATCTCTCCATTTCAGATGCTACGGGTGATAATGCTATCTTTGAATATATAGATGGAAAGTTGAATATACATCATAGCAGGTCCTATCAGGTGATGACCAATTCACCCGTTTTCGATCAGCAATTGGCACTTGATGATTATTGGAAGACTATTGGTGGAACGACCTTCTTACCCGGCACTAACCGGGCTGCCGACCGTTTTGTGAGGGCTTCATTCTATATTAATGCAATCCCTAAGACCGAAGATACACGTACGGCTTTGGCCAGTGTTTTCAGCGTGATACGTAATACTTCTGTTCCGTTTGGCATTAGTACTCCTGATCAGCCGAACATATCTTCAACGCGTTGGAGAACAGTTTCCGATCAAAAGGATAAAGTTTATTACTATGAATCTACTTTATATCCCAATGTATTCTGGGTTGATTTTAAGGATGTGGATTTTTCAGAGAAAGCACCTGTCAAGAAGTTGAACCTCCTTGATGGTAAGACGTATGCAGGAAATACTGCTAAAGAGTTTGTTACTACCAAGCCTTTCCAGTTCTTAGGAATAAAATAATTCAAAAGGAACAAAAAGAAAATGCACCCCTGACTAAAGGTGCATTTTCGCAAAACAAACGCCTAATTTTTATCTTCCCAGACTATTTAGACTATTAACAACGAAGACAAATTAAGTGATTAAATAAAAAAGTATTCTCATTTAATTTTCAGTTGTTATTAATAAAAGTCCTTATCTATATTAATAAAAGTGTCAGGAGTATGTAAATCAACTATTTGATACTTTGCTTGAGGTGGGTATTGTGGAAAGCAAAAAGCACTTCCTGTCGTTCGCTCACGGAGGAAGTGCTTCACACAAAAACTAAACTAGACTTAACTAAACTATTCTATTGGGGGAAGTTTCACAACTTCCTTTATCTGTTCGATGCAAAGGTAAAAAAACATTTTTTAATATGCAATAGGAAATTATGTTTTGTCGACAGATTCGGATATTTTATCGACAAATGAATGTTATATTCTAACTCCTTTTATCTAGGAATGCCTGAAATACCTGTTTATAACTATCGCTGACGGGGATATACGTTTTATCGAACACAATTCGTCCGCGGTCAATAACTCTTATTTTTTCTTTCTGGACAATATAAGATCTGTGAACCCGCATGAAACGGGAAGCTGGTAATAATTCCTCCATTGATTTCATGCTCATAAGGGATAATATAGGCCGGGCACTATCTTCTGTATAAATTTTAACATAATCTTTCAAACCCTCCACATAAAGTATCTTTTTAAGCTCTATTTGCACTAGCTTATAGTCGCTTTTTACAAATATACTTTCAATTTCTTCTTTAGGTTGCTGTAATAGCTCAAACCATTGCACTGCTTTGTTGGCTGCCTGCAAAAAATCTACGTAGGAGATTGGTTTTAACAGATAATCCAGGGCATTTACTTTATAACCATCGATAGCGTATTGCTCAAAAGCGGTACTAAATACGATACGGGTATGCGGATCTACCATTTTAGAGAACTCAAGGCCATTAAGTTCCGGCATTTGTATATCGAGGAAAAGCAAGTCAACTCGCTTCTCCGGTAGCTCTTTCATAGCCTGTACGGCACTGGAATACTTTCCGTTCAATGTCAGGAACGGGGTCTTATTGACGTAGCTTTCCAATAGGTCTAAAGCTAACGGTTCGTCGTCTACTATGGCACAAGTCAAGTTCATAATGTTGAATATTTAGGGGGGGATAGAGTTATAATGTGATAGGGTGATATTACTTTATCACTTTATAACTCTATCACCCTATCACTCTATCACTTTATAACCTTATCACCAATATTGATTTATATTCTTTTCTGTCATCACTCACTCCCTGCTTCCATTCATACCGACCGGGATAGGTCAGCTCCAGACGTTTTCGTACCTGCTCCAACCCTATACCACTTCCACTTTTATCAGCTTGGCTTTTGGGATGGTAGCTGTTGGTTATTTCACAGCACACCTGACCGGGACTTTCGCTGAAATGGATGCGGATAAAGCTGGGCTCAGTAGGAGAGATACCATGTTTGAAGGCATTCTCTATGAGGGAGATGAAAATGAGTGGGGCTATTTCCGTACGGCTATCGGCACGGACATCGATTTGGGTCTCTACGGTCACGTTGGAGGCAAGACGGATACGCATCAGCTCGATATAGTTGCGGATGAAGTCCATTTCTTTGCCCAAGGCAACAAAGTTTTGTTGGTTATCGTAGAGAACATGACGCAAAAGACGGCTCAACTCTTGGACAGCAGCTTGTGCTTTATCGCTATCAAAAGCGATAAGGGCATATATATTGTTCAGGGTATTGAGCAGGAAGTGCGGATTCAGTTGATTACGCAAGTTTTTCAATTCAGCTTCTGTACGGCTTTTCTCTGCTTCACGACGGGCAGCCTCCACCTTTACCCAGCGACCACTCATGCGGATTGCAGCCGCCAGGCCAACAGTGAGAACCATTGAGAATACGTCGCGCAGGATAAATATCCAACTGGGAGGTCCGGGACGCTTGGGGGGAGTAGACTTCACATAAGTATGGAAGATGAAATCCTGCCAGAAATGTACACCAATAGCGGTGCAAAGTATAAGCAGGAGGTTCAGTAAGACATACTGTTTAATTCGTCCTTCAAACAGAAAGCGGGGAATAAAGAAGCAGTAGTTTATATAAAACACGATAAGGAACGATATCGGAACTGCACTGCCATGACGCAGGTAGTTCACCCAGCTAACCGTGAATCCACTGCGGTTCATCAGCAGAAATGGGAAAGCAAAAACAATGCCCCATCCGATGATATGAATGAGGACTTCTACAATCCGGCGTGTTTTGGGTTCTTGCATAATCATGTTACAAAAATAGGTATTTTAATTTTGAATTATGAATTATGAATTATGAATTATGAATTTCACTGCACCGTCTGCTGCATAGCTATTCATAATTCATAATTTATCATTCATAATTCTCTTACTCGTATCTGATTGCCTCTATCGGATCCAGATCAGCTGCTTTCTTAGCCGGATACCAGCCGAAGAATACACCAGTGACGGTACAGACAGCAAAGGAGAGGAATACACTCCATGCCTGGATGTAGATGGGCCAGTGGGCTACGTTCTTCACAATGAATGAGGCACCGCAGCCGATGACGACTCCAATGATACCACCTGTAATACTAATAAGGATGGCCTCAATCAGGAATTGTGAAAGAATATCCACACCACGTGCTCCTACGGACATACGCAGACCGATTTCACGGGTACGTTCGGTTACACTGACATACATAATGTTCATGATACCGATACCACCTACTACCAGAGAAATACCGGCAATACATGCCAAAAGTGTGGTCATCAAGTCAGTGGTAGAATTCAGCATCGTACTGAGTTCCTGCTGGCTACGGATGGTGAAGTCATCGTCATCACTTTCTTTCAGCTTGTGATTACGGCGCAGGATGGTGGTAATTTCGTCCGTGGCATAATCTGTCATGTCTTCGGAGAGGGCAGAGGCAAAGATACCTTGAAGATAGGTAACGGCCAACATGCGTTTCATTACGGTGGTGTAGGGGGCCAGCACAATTTCATCCTGGTCCATACCCATGGAGTTGTATCCTTTCGCTTTGAGCACACCTACTACACGTAGGGGAACCTGATTGAAACGGATAATATGTCCGATAGGGTTCTGTCCGTTAGGGAAGAGGTTGTCTACAATAGTCTTACCTATGATACAGACTTTTGCTGCATTCTGGATGTCAGCTTCGGTGAACATCTCGCCGCTTTCCACACTTAACTGGCGAATTTCGAGGTATTCAGTACCTACACCATTTACGGAGGCAGGATAATTATTGTTTCCGGCAATGAGCTGTCCGCTGGACGATACGTTTGGACTGACAGCTGCCAGGAAGTTAGTCTCATCCCGTAGTGCTTCGTAATCAGTCAGTTTCAAAGTCTGCATGGAAGAAGCATCTTGACGGACACCGCCACGCGTATCACTGCCAGGGTGAATCATGATCATGTTCGACCCCATTTCCGATATCTGTGCCTGGATACTTTTCTTCGAACCCTGTCCGATGGCAAGCATGGTGATGACGGAGGCCACACCAATGATGATACCCAGCATGGTGAGGAAGGCGCGAAGCTTGTTGTTGGCAAGGGCGCGGAGGGCTATTTTGAAAAGGTTTGTTCCGTTCATAATTTATATTTCTTAATCTTCATCATTTTTCGGTAATGCTGCCAGTGCCGCTGCTGCCGATAGAATTTTCGTATTCACCGTGTCTTCCGTCACATGCCCGTCACGCAGACGAATGTTCCGGCTACTGTACTGGGCTATTTCGGGATTATGGGTAACGAATATAATGGTGCGTCCTTCGGCATGTAGTTTTTGGAAAAGAACCAATATCTCAAAAGAAGTACGCGTGTCCAGATTACCTGTTGCCTCATCGGCAAGGATTACCGCAGGGTTGTTTACCAAGGCACGGGCAATGGCCACACGTTGCATCTGTCCACCCGACATCTGGTTCGATTTATGTTCCAGACGGTCGCCCAGCCCTACGGCTTGCAGAGCTTCTATGGCTCGGCGTCTGCGTTCGACTGCTGAGACAGAAGCATTATACATTAAAGGCAATTCTACATTCTCCACGGCAGTTGTCTTTGCCAGCAAATTATAGCTTTGGAATACGAAACCGATTTTCCGATTTCGTAATATGGCGCGCTGAGGCTTGCTCATGGTACGTACGGATATACCGTCCAGCAAGTATTCTCCACTGGTAGGAGTATCGAGGCAACCCAGGGTATTCAACAGTGTCGATTTACCGGAACCGGACGTACCCATGATGGTGACGAACTCTCCTTCGGCAATGGAAAAGGAGATGCCACGCAGGGCATGCACCGTTTCCTCGCCCACTTGGAAATCACGCCGGATGTTTTGCAATTCTATGACTGTTTTACTCATAATATGATTACTTATTATTTTTCTTTTTATTGTTTCCCGGAGGGCCAGGCATGAAAGGACTTCTTTCTCCTCCTTCCTGTCCTTCGGCTACAGCTGCCTGTCCGCTGCCTGTGCTGATTACTGCATCAGCTACGACTTGCGTGTTTTCATTGATGCCACCTGTAATTTCCGTCATAATTCCGTTAGAGATACCGATGCTGACCGGATGTGCGGTAAACGTATCTCCTTCACGGGTCCATACCTTATGCTCTCCTTCGCAGTCCTTGATTACGGCATCCTTGCCTACCAATGGAACTGCCGGTGTAAAGCGTAAAGCCTTTGCAGGAACACTCAGTACTCCTTGCTTATCCAGTGTATAGATTGTAATGTTTGCTGTCAATCTCGGTTTCAATTTCAAATCCGGGTTATGGGCGGAGATCACTACTTCATAAGTTACCACAGTGGTAGATGTAGTGGTACTGCTTGAACTGCTGGTTGCTCCAAGACGGATTTGTGTAACTTTACCTTCGAATACATCATTCGGATAAGCATCTACTGTAAAGCTCACGCGTTGCCCTTCTTCCACATCGCCTATGTCAGCTTCATCTACATCGGCCACTACTTGCATTTGTGTCAAGTCCGCAGCAATGGTGAAGAGGGTCGGAGTTTCGAAGCCGGAAGCTACTGTCTGTCCTTCTTCCACATCACGGCTGATAACAACGCCGTCGATAGGAGAAGTAATGGTGGCGTACGACAAGTTACGTTCTGCCTTGGCAAGAGATGCCTTACTACTGTCATAGGCACTTTTGGCTTTCTGGTAGTTGTAGAGGCTTTGCTCGTAATCCGTATCGCTGATGAGTTGCTTCTCGTGCAGGCCTTTGTTGCGTTCGTAATTTTTCTGTTGATATTCATATTCGGCTTTGGCACCATCATAAGTTGCCTTTTGTGAAGCAAGCTCACTTTGCAGGGTCACTTTATCCATTTCGGCAATGAGTTGCCCTTTGGTCACTACCGAATTATAATCTGCATACAGCTTATCAATGATACCACTGACCTGTGTACCTACTTCCACTTCGGTCACCGGTTCGATGGTACCTGTGGCAGTCACAGAGTTGGAAATGTCGCTACGACTTACGGTAGTCGTCTCGTATACCACTTTCCGTTTTTTGGCATCTCCGCCAAATATCCAGATAGCTATGCCGGCCACAATGATGATGCCGACCGCTACGATGATAATTTTTTTCTTACTCATATCGTTTCTTTTATTTATCACTAATCACTCTATCACTAATCACTTATAATTGTATTCCTTCTCCCTGGTAGAATCGCAATAACTGTGCATTCAATATAGCCATATATTTGGCTTGCAATGTTTCCTGTTGCGCATTGAGCAGGTTATTCTTCTCTGTCAGCAGTTCTACTGTATTCTTCATGCCCAGGTTGAACTGCTCTTGAATGAGATCGTAACTTGTCTGTGTACTACGTAGTTTCTCGGCAGCTGCGACATATTGTTGTTGTGCACTATTGGCATCTAACCATAAACTTTCAATAGTCTTGTATAATGTCTTCTGCTGATCCTGTAAGTCCAGTTCGCTGGTCTGTTTTTGCAGGCGGGCTTTCTGTACCGCACTTTTGGTTTGACGGTTGTTGAAGATAGGAATGCTCACGGTCAGACCTAATGAGTTGTTCCAGTTATTCTTCACCTGTTCGGAGAAGGAGAAATCATTGCCGTTAGCGTTCGTTGTACCGATACCGGCACTGAGGCTCAGTGTAGGGATATATCCTGCTTTGGCAATGCTGATATCCAAATCGGAAGCCTGTACATTCAGCTTGCCCGATTCTATTTCAGGACGGAAAGTGAGAGCAGCTCGATACACATCTGTTTTGGTGGGCAGGGGCGTCAGCACATTTTCATCACCTAAGGCAGGCAGATAGAGATTCATTTCACTTTCACCATCCAACTCCAGAAGTTGTTTCAGTTGTAATTTGTAATCTTGCAAGGTGGCTTGTGCCGTCACTAACTGATATTTATCAGTGCTGACCTGTGATTCTAACTGTGCGAGGTCGCTCTTGGCAATACTTCCGGCTTCCAGCAACTGCTGTCCGCGATCACGTTCGGCCTGGCTGACGGCAAGAGTGTTCTCATTCACTTTAACAGCTTCGGCAGCGTAGAGTATCTGCACATATATTTGTGCAATGCTCTCTTCGATAGAATTTTCACTTTCGGCTACATTGAGTTCGGCAATGCGGTTGTTCAGCTTCTGCTGCTTGATGGTGTTCAGGCGCTTGCTGCCATTGTAGAGGGTCCAACTGGCATCAATACCATAGCTACCATTGTACGACGTCTTACTGGTGCTACTGGTGATGTTGTCACCATCGATAATCGTATTCGTCTCGCTGTTGGGGCGGTTTACGATACGTTGGCTGACACTTGCCGACAAACTGGGAAACAGGGCTGCTTTCGCAGTTTTCACATCCACTTCGGCGCTTTCCGCACTGATACGGTTACGCTTCAGGGTGATGTTGTGTTGCAGGGCATAGTCAATGCAGGTTTGCAGGTCCCACTGAGAGGGGAGTGCCGCATCGTCTTGCGATGAAGTACTTTGTACTGTGATTTCCTGCGCTGCAGTGGGAGTCGCATCCTGTGCCTTCAGTGTCGTGCTGCCGACACAGGCGCTTGCCACACTGAGTGTTATCACTGTCAATCTTCTTACGTTTCTCATATCTTCGTTATACTATATTGTTTTACGATTGCGAAGATACAGTGTCGTAAAATGTCCTGCAAAATAGATAGACGGTTCGGAATTTTTCGACGCCGGAATGCTTTTTTGTGTCGATAACTAACTTTTTGCCCTTTTATTTGTTATTTAAAATATAAAAGTTTTATATTTGTAATGATTATAATTTCTCTATTATGAAGAATACAATCCAGAAAATCTGGCGGTTTTACGTCGATGGATTCCGGGGTATGACGCTCGGGAAAACTCTGTGGCTCATTATTCTGGTGAAACTGTTCATCATGTTTTTCATATTGCGTATATTCTTCTTCCCCAATTATCTGAACTCGTCTGCGGTAGGCGAAGATAAAGAGGAGTATGTGAGTAGGGAACTTATTGACCGTGCGCTTAATATTGTAAATCACTTATAACTTCATAATTAATAACTTGATTTCTTATGCTTGAACACATCGACACTTCTCTGATTGACTGGTCGAGGGCGCAATTCGCACTGACAGCCATCTATCACTGGATTTTTGTGCCGCTCACATTGGGGCTGGCAGTCATCATGGGTATCATGGAGACCATGTATTATCGTACGGGGGATGAGTTTTGGAAACGCACCGCCAAGTTTTGGATGAAACTATTCGGCATCAACTTTGCCATAGGAGTAGCCACGGGTCTGATTCTCGAATTTGAGTTCGGAACCAACTGGAGTAACTACAGCTGGTTTGTGGGCGACATCTTCGGAGCACCGCTTGCCATCGAGGGAATCCTGGCTTTCTTTATGGAGGCTACCTTTATTGCGGTCATGTTTTTCGGCTGGGATAAAGTGAGTAAAAAGTTCCATCTGGCATCTACCTGGCTGACAGGACTGGGTGCGACAATCTCTGCCTGGTGGATACTTGTGGCAAATGCATGGATGCAGAATCCGGTAGGGATGGAGTTCAATCCTGATACGGGAAGAAATGAAATGGTGGATTTCTGGGCAGTAGCATTATCACCTACAGCGGTAAATAAGTTCTTCCATACCGTGTTGTCCGGTTGGGTACTGGGTGCTGTATTTGTGGTGGGTGTTGCCTGCTGGTTCCTGCTAAAGAAGCGGGATAAGAAATTTGCATTGTCAAGCATAAAGATAGCTGCCTGGGTAGGTTTGGCTTCGGCCGTGCTTTCTGCGTGGACCGGTGATGGTTCGGGCTATCAGGTGGCACAAACGCAGCCGATGAAGTTGGCAGCAATGGAAGGTTATTACAAGGGACAGCAAGGGGCCGGATTGGTAGCAATTGGTATGCTGAACCCTGAAAAAAAGACATACAATGACGGACAGGATCCTTTCCTGTTCAGGATGGAGATACCAAAGATGCTCTCTTTGCTTGCTGAAAGAAAGATGGATGCGTTTGTACCCGGTATTGCAGATCTGCTGGAGGGCGGATACGAATTGAAAGATGGTACCAAAGCACTTTCTGCAGAAGAGAAGATAGAGCGTGGAAAGATAGCGATTGGTGCGTTTGAGGCTTATCGTGATGCCAAGTCGGCAGGTAACGAGGAAGATGCGAAAGTAGCAGCCAAAACGTTGAAAGAAAATGTAGCTTATTTCGGTTATGGATATATTAAAGATGTGAATGATCTGGTACCTAATGTACCATTGACATTCTATGCGTTCCGTGTGATGGTAATGTTGGGTGGTTACTTTATATTATTCTTTATTGTAATACTGTTCTTGGCGTATAAGCGTGATTTGTCGAAGATGAAGTGGATGCATTGGGTGGCATTGCTGACCATTCCGTTGGGCTATCTGGCCGGACAAGCCGGATGGGTAGTTGCAGAGTGCGGGCGTCAGCCGTGGACCATACAGGATATGTTGCCTGTGAATGCGGCTATCTCTAAGCTGGATGTCGGTTCCGTACAAGCTACATTCTTTATCTTCTTGGTACTGTTTACTATTATGCTGATAGCAGAAATCGGTATTATGTTGAAGGCAATAAAGAAAGGACCGGAGAATAATTAATAATTAATAATTAAAAATTAAAGTTCATGTCTTACATATTTCTACAACAATATTGGTGGTTCGTGGTATCATTGCTGGGGGCCCTTCTTGTATTCCTGCTGTTTGTGCAGGGAGGTAATTCGCTTATCTTCTGTCTGGGTAAGACGGAAGAACACCGGAAGATGATGATTAACTCCACAGGACGGAAATGGGAGTTTACATTTACGACGTTGGTTACGTTTGGTGGTGCGTTTTTTGCATCGTTTCCGTTGTTCTACAGTACAAGTTTCGGTGGTGCATACTGGTTGTGGATGATTATCCTGTTCAGCTTTGTGTTGCAGGCTGTCAGTTACGAATTTCAGAGCAAGGCGGGGAATTTGTTAGGAAAGAATACATATCGCATTTTTCTGGTGATTAACGGTGTAGTAGGGCCGGTGTTGCTGGGAGGTGCAGTAGCTACGTTCTTTACAGGTTCGGAGTTTTATGTCAATAAAGCCAACATTACGAATACGGTGATGCCCGTTATCAGTCAGTGGGCAAATGGCTGGCACGGACTGGATGCATTGACTAATCCGTGGAATGTAGTGCTGGGATTGGCTGTATTTTTCCTTTCACGCATTCTGGGTGCTCTGTATTTTATTAATAATATTGATGATAAAGATTTGGTGGCACGTAGCCGTCGTTCCCTGATAGGAAATTCGGTGTTGTTCCTGGTATTCTTTTTGTCATTCGTTATCCGTACACTGTTGGTGGATGGATATGCTGTGAAACCGGAGACGGGAGAAATCTTCATGGAGCCTTATAAGTATCTGACGAACTTTATTGAAATGCCGGTGGTGTTGGTGCTTTTCCTTATTGGGGTGGTACTGGTGCTTTTTGGTATTGGGAAGAGTTTGTTAAAGCCTAAATTTGATAAGGGTATTTGGTTTACAGGTATCGGTACGGTGCTTGCAGTGTTGGCATTACTGCTTGTTGCGGGCTACAATAATACGGCTTACTATCCTTCTACAAGTGATTTGCAAAGTTCACTGACGCTGGCAAACAGTTGTTCCAGTGAGTTTACATTGAGGGTGATGTTCTATGTTTCTTTCTTGGTTCCATTTGTGCTTGCGTATATCTTCTATGCTTGGAGAAGCATTGATATACATAAGATCGATGAGAAAGAGATGAAGGACGGAGGGCATTCGTACTAAAAGACTATTGATTCATTTGTTCTATATAAGGGATTGTTTTGTTCAGGATTAATGAATATAACGTTTGCTCTTAGGAATAAGTGGGTGCCAACCTTGGTTAACAGGTCTGTCAACGTTGGTTGACGGTTCTGTTAACCAAGGTTAATAGACCTGTTAACCAAGGTCAACACTCTATAAGACTTACTGTTTAGATGCAAAATGAGCTGGGTAAATACCTGTTTAGCTCGCTTCTTATACCTGTTTAGGTAGCTTCTTATTTATAACTAACCTGTTGCATACCGATCAGCCGGTCATATCTTTCGCCAAAGGGCCGGTGGTAAACAAGTATCAGATATTCATTCTCCGTTTCATAGAAATTCCCCTCTGCCTGTGCGGTGCTTCCTACCGTACTTCTGGGTGCTACATACAGATACTGATAATTATATGCTCCCTGTTTCAGCAATCGGGTACACTCATAAGCGTGAGTCTCCGGGTTGTATTTCAACAGATTCTCTTCATTAAAATCATCATACGTGAAAGCTCCTTGCAGATAAAACTTTCCCTCTGTAAGCGGGTTCTCCCATAACAGGGAGAAATGTACAAAGAAGTAATCTGCTTCCGTAGTGTTATCCACTGCTTCATCATACCGTATTACAAAACGCCCATTCTGATCCTGGTCATAACTATAATTTAGTAGGCGTGGCTGGTCCGGTTGCAGCGTGACGTGATAGTAAGGGGCATGATAGCGGATACTTTCCACACCTTGTGAGGCATATCGTGTACTCACCATTTCGAAACGGCGGTATTCGTTTCCTGCTGGAAATATCAGCGCACGGTTATGTTCGTAGCGTAGCTGGTCAGGGCCAACGTAAGAAGGTTGAAGATTGGTAACTTCGTTGTCTGTACGATTATCCTGTAAAACGTGTACTTTGATTTCATTCTGAGGGTTACGAATGGGATATCCCTTATGCTGGATACTGAAGCTGACTTGCTGATGGGTCTTGTTACGATCTATCTCTGTGTCACTGCTGACTTGTGCTGATATGTTTACCTCTTTCTCCAATATCCGGAAGCAAGTGCTGAAAGCGGGTTTATTCTTGCCCTCTGCATCATCATAAACCAACAGACGATAGTTACCGGAAAGTTTGGGACGTACCTGGTCATTGGGAAGCGTCAGGCGATAGTGTGTGTAGGGCAGAGTAGTGTTGACGGAAATATCGTGATCCTCTATCGGGTTATCATTGAAACCATCCAGGTATTCTGTTTCGGAAAGGTCGGACGGGGTCCAGTCTGCATTGCAATGTGTGAGGACATACTGATAACGATGGTAATCGTGCGTGAGGTGGTCGAATGAGATTTCTACAGTTTCACCTTCACCCAACCGGATGACGGCAGGAGCCATATAGTCGTTGTTAGCGATGACCTGCACCGTATGTATATGCGGATTATAAACTTCTGTACGTTGGGCATGTGCTCCACAACAGATAAGTATGCAAATTAAGAACAATGGCAAGGCTTTCTTCATTCCGTAGATATTAATGCCACAAATATACACAGATTATTTCTTTTTCTTCTTCTCTGTCTTCTGCTTCTTGACTGCTTTCTCTACCGGAGGGAATTTGGGAACTAACTTCATTAATCTTAATATCTGTGACTGTCTGCGCAGGATGTAAGCTGACGGGTGTGCGGAATCAAAGCGTATGGGGTTGGGAAGGGTTGCTGCAATCAATGCACATTGCCCTGCTGTTAGTTTGGCAGCAGTGGTGTGGAACTTGTATTTGGCGGTAGCTTCTGCTCCATAAATACCTTTTCCCATTTCGATAGAGTTAAGATATACTTCCATGATCCGTTCTTTCGACCAACAGAGTTCAATAAGCCAGGTGAAGTAAACTTCAAGTCCTTTTCGCGTCCATGAAGATTGGGGCCAAAGAAATACATTTTTTGCAGTCTGTTGGCTGATGGTACTGGCTCCTCGCTTCCGCTTTCGTGTTTCATTCTCTTTCATAGCTTTTTTTATTTCTATGAAATCGAAACCATTGTGAGTAGCAAAGCGATTGTCTTCCGAAGCGATTACCGCCATCGGCAGGTGAGGAGAGATTTTATCAAAAGAAACCCAACTGTGATGCCAGACCGGTTTTTCGCCTTTAAAAATCTGTTGGGTACTACGGATAACCATAAGGGGAGTGAAATAAACGGGAATAAAACGATAGATCACCACCGTGAGAATAGTGGAGATAAAGAAAAAGAGTATCAGATTGCGTAGGATTCGCAAAACCTTCTTCATATTTATTGTCGTGGCTTTTGTTGGTTAGTAACGACAAGCTACGAGCTACGAGTTACAAGCTACAAGTACCTTTCGGACTAATAGCGCAGCAACTTGTAGCTCGTAGCTTTATATCTTGTAGCTTATTTACCTGCTTCTGCGTTCTTAATCATCTGTTCGCTGGCATACATATAGATATCCACGCGACGGTTTTGACTGGCTGTCATGCTGTCATCATACTGATTGTAGCCTACGCCTTCCACTTGCTTGAATTGTGCAGGAGAAACGCCGCAATCCTGCAGATAGTTTTCTACAGTATATGCACGGTCTTTTGAAACTTTCATGTTTGCTTCATAAGTGCCTACTTTATCTGTATGACCTACGATAGCAATGTCCGTTGTAGGGTCTTCCTTCAGAATCTGGGCCAGTTCGCGCAAAGAAGCTTTTGATGTATTGCTCAATGCTGATGAATTAAAACCAAACAGGATGCCTGATTCGAAAGTTACTTTTACAGCAGCAAGTCCGTTGGTATCGGTTACTTTCTCTACCTGTGCACCTTCAATTTTGGCAGCTTCGGCAGCTTTCTTATCCATCTTATGGCCAATGGCAACACCGGCACCTGTACCTACTGCCGCACCGACAGCCGCACCGATAGCTGCGCCCTTACCTTTACCGATAAGTCCGCCAATGATAGCACCGGCTGCTGCGCCTGATCCACCACCAATCACACCGCCTTTTGCGGTATTGTTCATTGTACCACAGCTTCCTAATAATATAGCACCGCTCAATAGCAGTACACTAATTTTCATCTTTTTCATAATTTGTTCTTTTAAAAATGTTACTATGTTTGTAATGCAAAGTTAGATATATAACAATTATGTTGATGTTATGTTTAGGTCTTTTGTTCTCCATTTTTAGAGAATTTTTCTTTTTATAAGTATAAACCAGAGTGTGAGGATAAGTCCCTTAGCAATGGTTGTTGCACTTACAGCCCACCATATAGCGTCTACCCCCATTCCCATATGTACCAGAAGCAGGGCTACGGGTATACGCATATAGTTGCACGATATACTGATGATGGCTGGTGGAATTGTTCTTCCCAATCCGTAGAATACGCCTTGCATGGTAATTTCCAACATCATGAAGAGCTGTGAATAACCGTCTATACGCAAGAAATCACCACCTACGCGGAAAGCTTCCGGTTCGGGTACGAAAATGGAAAACACTTCACTTCCAAAGAAAATGAAGAGTAATGAGCATAGGGTACCGAATATAGATGTCATCCAGAGTGTAGTGCGCCAGGCCTTTTTTACTCTTGATTTTTCTCCGGCAGCATAATTCTGTGCAATGAAGGTACTTAATGCGGTAGAGAAACCTTGCGAGGTATTCCAGGTGATGGCCTCTATTTGTCCTCCGGTGGTGAAAGCCATAAGTCCGATATGTCCTCCTTGTTCCGAAGCCGTACGCGAAAGGAACATGTTGACAAAGGCAAACAGGGTATTCAATGTAGCTACCGGAAGTCCGAGCTTGAATATACGGTGGGTGTATTTCTTTTTAAGACGGGTAAGAAAAGGGAAGCCCCCCAGCAGATTGTCTTTATACCGTAGCTGATAAATAAAAATACCGAATACAGTAGCTTCGGATAACCATGTGGCAAGGGCTGCACCCACTGTTCCCCAGCCAAAACCGAAGATAAATAGCGGGTCGAGTACGATATTCATTATCAATCCGGTACCACTGATGTAGAAAGGTGTCTTGCTTCGTCCTGCCGCATTGTATATTCCTGTGAAAGCGGCCGATAGAAAGACGAAAGGTAATCCTGTTGAGACAATACGCAGATAAGTTACGGCATTCTGTGTGATATGCTCTTTCAGTTCGAATATATGCAGGATAGGATCGGCAAACAGAAATAACAAAGCGGCCCAGCATACAGAAATGAGCAGGGCAATACTGATATTATGCGAAGCGAACTGCCGTGCATCTTGTTCGCTACGAGCCCCGATAGATTGCCCTACGCTGACTTCAGAACCTACTTTATTCAGCAAGGCTATGGAACCGGACATCCAGGTGAGTATACCTACTGCACCGACAGCAGCAACTGCTTCGCTGCCTAAACGGCCCACCCATGCCATGTCCGTCAGGCTGTACGCCATCTGGATAAAGGAAGTGGCCATAATGGGTATCGCCAGATTAAATAACTGGCGATTGATAGGCCCTTTAGTCAGATTCTTTGTTCCTTGCATGATTTACAGTCTGTAAATTTCGGACTGCAAATTTACGGATTATTTGTTAATAATCACACTGCCGGTTGCTTTTCTGTCTATTGAGTTACCGAGAACCTTCTTATAAGTGACTGTGCCCGGTGCATCTATACTCCGGGTAAGGGTGGTTTTTCCGTCAATCAGGTCTATGGCAGCTTTAAATAAGTGTTCATTCGGATCTCCTAAAGGAAACATTTCAATGGGAGATACAGTTTGAGCATCAACGTATGTGAATGCTTCGTCAAGTTGTACATCCGGCGCTATTCCATCAGCATAATCAGTAAAGTCTACTGAATTGTATATTTGACAAACAATAGGGTGCATCTCCCACTTTTTGTCGTCACTTGTATATTCCAGTGAACCGACGTTTTTACCTACAGTTGTTTCTCCAATTACCACAACATTCATAAAAGGTTCCAGGGAGTTGATCACCATTTCCGAAGCGGATGCACTGGAACTACTTACTAATACATACAGTGTTTTCAGGTTCAGGTTTTTCCCGTTTGATCCGAGTAAACTCTTGTTCGTATTAAATTGGACCTTTTTGTTTTTTTGTTTATCGTTGTATTGTAGGTAACCTAATTTGCTGCCAATTTGATTTCCCGGTTGGAGAATGGTACATAATAAGATACCGGAAGATAATGCTCCACCATTGTTGTACCGTAAATCCAAGACAAATTCATCCACTCCGTTGAAGTCAGAGCCTGAAAGAGATTTTAAATGGTCGTCGTAAGACGTGTCATCATCGCTTTTCCCTGCAGTGAAATGGTTGTAAAGCAGATAACCTACTTTTTTATTTTTGACCGGACTTTCGATGACATTCCATGTATATACCGGATCATCTTCAACTTTCCGGGCTGACGTTAAATTTATTTTTTCATTCTGAGTCACAAACTTCTTTGTTGCCGGGTCCCATTTGGCTATTGTTAATGAGCAGGCTTCGCCACCGGATAATGATGCAAAATTAGCATCTGTCACTGGAGCATCATTGATTTTTGTAATCCAGTCACCTCTTTGCAATCCGGCATCATCAGCCGGCGAACCTTTCACTACATATAGTACGAGTGCAAGTATGTCCTGATGTGTTTTATCAGCATAAATACCTGTAAATTCAAAACCGTATGAATACTCTTCATTTATCGCACTACGCGTATTTCCTCCTGTGAGTTCTTTGATATAGGAAAAATATTGGTGTTTGCCCCCACGAACTTTCCCGTCTTTATCAGACAGTAATGAATAAAAGAAAGTTTCCGGATCATTCGCATAATTCAGCTTGCCGGCTGCCGGTATTTCATTGTACCAATAGTAATGTTCGCGCATGGTATCCTCTATCCATGCCTGCGTATCAGGACGATCACCGTTACCACTTGGATCGTCATCATCCTTGCAGGCACTTAAAGAGAGACAGATAAACAGGAATAATAAAGTTTTGATTTTCATATATAAGTTCGTTTTATAGTAAACGCAAATATATGAATTTATATTCTTTATTGAGTTAATTTCCGGTAGATTATCTTTTTATTGAACACAGCTTAATACTCATTAAACTTTTCTGTGGATGAACTTTCCTTCTATCCAGTAAGTGGCATGGTTAGCCTTGAACTTTAATATGACATAGTTCGGGTCAGTCGGGCCGTCGGGAAAATGGTTGATGAACCAGTCTTGCCAAAGTTCTTGTTTGATGTCTGCATCTGTGATAACTTCTACATCACCGGTCATGCAAACACTGTCTCCCTGGGAATAGAAACATAAACCACCTTTCGGATTCTTGCGAAAATCAACTGTTTTCCATGAGTCGTTTCCGGTTGACATCCAAACGGTTGAAATACCTTCGGCTTTAACCATACTCATAGGTACAGGGCGGGGATACCCCTCTTGGTTAATAGAGGTAAGAACTACTACTTCGCTCTTTTGAAGCATTTCTGCGGCTTTCTTTTCAAGTGTTTCCATCTTTTTAATCTGTTTTGTTAATTGAATGGTGCAAATATAAGTAGCCGGAGATATTCCTTCATTGTATAAAAACGACATTTACGCTTCTACGTAAGTCAGCGTGACTTCTTCTTCCGGCGAAGGAAGGGCCAGAAAGGAGTAGGGGGTATTACCTGACATCCTTTTTATTTCTCTTGAAAGATGGGGGACATCATAGTATCCTGCATGAACAGCAGTAGATAACAGGTTATCGCAGGTAGCACTCCTCAATAAATCTACCGCATTCTTGAATTGCATAATTCTGCTGTATATTTTGGGAGTGTATCCTGTATTCATTTTGAATTTACGTTCGAATTGTCGTTGGCATAGGCAAATATCTTCCACTAATGATTGTACCGGGAGTTTTCCCTGATGACGGTTTATTTGTTCTATGGCAAACGCAATCTGTGGGTCCGTCTGTAGATCATATTTGTATAAAGACTTGATGAATAATTCTTCTATTATCTTTATTCTGTCTCCAAAGTTATCCTCTTCACATAGTCTTTCTGCAAACGAGGCATCGAAGAAGTTAGTTACTTCATCAGCACAAATTCTTTGATTGGTAAGTTCGTGCAGGGGTAATTGTATGAAACGTGATAATCCGGAAGGTAGAAAACGGACTCCCAGCATATGAATGGTTTCCGCATAAGCTACCAGTTCCGAGTAACTATTCATCGGTCCAATGAAGTAGGAATGGTAAGGCTTCATGGTTAGCCTGCCATCTACCGTCTGTGTAGCCTCTCCAAGGGTGAAGATAAAATCCGTGCATCCGTCGGGAAGTATGTTGATGCGCATTCCATATTCGGGATTGCCTCTAAATTCCCAATATTTGTCAATATAGGGGGAGAGCAGGCTACAGGGTGGGTATTCTTTGTACATAAATTTAGGATGTCATTGCACAAAGGTAATCATTGGCAGGTTATATACCTTATTTTTTTATTTCTTTTTCCGTCATATCTACTTCTCCCTGAAAGTTGATGGACTGGCGGTTTTGCATGTTTACGAATATGGTAGAGGAGCCGTTGCTAAAAATATCGATATCAAAATCGAATTTATCTTCCGTGCTCCGTGCCGTGAATTTAATTTTTGCTGTTCCTTTCTTATCCCAATCCAGCTTGTAGTCGGTAAGTGGAGCTTTGAAGTTGAGCCCTTCTCCGCCACCATAAGGAATTGAATAGGCCCTTCCATAATAAGGTAGATGGGATATGATGGAATCGTTCCTGATTTCTACAGAATATGGAGAAGTCAGCATCACAGACCGTCCCCTTGCAGGAAGTGCCCGGTTCACATCTATTTTATATTTCCCGGATGTGATGAGTTTTTCAACCGCTTGTTTCTTTAGCTCTTTCTTTTCTTTCTTAGTTTGTGCAGAAAGAGTCGGTATACTGATTGCCATAATCAGCAATAAGGAAAAAATAATTCGGATTGCTTTCATACATACTTATATTTTATGGGTTATATATATGAGTAACAATCAAATGTACTGATAAAGCTAATCAGGTACATACTCTTTTAATGATATTTAGAATTATTCTATCCTTCTTTATCGTGGTACAGCAAATTTGTCATATGGAATATGATATACTGTTTCCATTCAATCATGAGAGCCGGAAAATCTGCTTCATCATTCAGGAATATGTGCGTCAGCAGATTCTTTGCAAGCAGAGGGAAAGTGAGCAGACCGTAGAAAGTCATGAAAACGGTATGGATAGGTACTTTCTTTAACTTTCCGGTTTCCATCTCCTGAAGCATACGATCCTTTATAACCAGGAAAATTTTATCAAACTGCATATCTTTTGCTGTTGCGAATAGATGATCTATGTCACGTTGAATTTCTCCACATATAAACCTGGGAATGTCCGGGTTTTCGGTGAAAAGCGTTACATATTCATCCAATATCCTGTTTATGCGGTCTATGAACGGTAGATCCTGCTTTATGATGTCCTGCACTTTCGGCAATAATGTCATCACTATCGAGCCGAATACCGCCTGAAACATACGGTCCTTTGTCCTGAAATAGTAATGCAGGGTAGGACGGTTTATTCCAACTCTTGCGGCTATATCGCTCATACTGGTTTCGGCAAACCCTTTTTCTATAAAAAGTTGTTTGGCTGTTTCAATTATTTGGTGTTCCAATTCGTTGTTTTCTGTAGCTCCCATAGTCTTTTTTATTTTATGTTGTCAACAAAAAGCAATAAGCGGTTGGTGATATTCACATCGCTGACGCTGCTGTCGAAATCTAAAGATAATATATTTATTTGAGGGTAGAGGGACTTTATTCGTTTTTCTATACCTTTTTCCACAATGTGATTGGCAATGCAGCCAAAGGGTTGCAAACTTACGACATGATTAATCCCTTGACTGACGAAAGAGGACATCTCGCCGGCAATCAGCCAACCTTCACCAAACTGAGTGTTCAGTGATATAATCTGTTTGGCTCTTTCCGCTTTCTCGTAGATACTTTCAAAAGGCTGGAAATAGCAAAATTCTTTTCCCGTTTTGTTGACTTTGCTGATTTGGTTCTGCACTTTTCTATATAACCAGTCTATAACAAAGTCCGGAATCTTTTTTCGCATTATATGACTATCTTGGTTGACTTTCATATTGACAAAACTTTGCATGAAGAAGTCCGTCATCAATGGAGGCACTACTTCGATTCCTCTGTCAATGAGCCACGCAGTGATGTTTTTCTGTGCAAAAGGGTTGAATTTCAGGAAAATCTCTCCGACAACTCCTACCTTGGGGCATGTCTTTGGCAGGCAAATCCGGTTGAACTCTTCGGTTGCCAAGGATAAGTAACTCAATAAATCCTCCGGCTGGTTTTTCAGAATGAGAGGCTTTGCTGCTTCCAGATATAAATCCTTCAGTTTAGCAGCCTGTCCCGGTTCTTTTTCGCGGATGACAGATGCATAATAGAATTTGGCGATGCAGTCACTGTATAAAACAGCGGCAAGCGCTATAGGCAGTATCTTCAACCAATTGACTTTAAAACCCGGTTGCTGATTGTCTATTCCGCTACCGAATGCAATGGAGAGGATTGGAGTTTGAGTATATCCGTTCTCTATTAATGCTTTTTTTATCAGGGAGATGTAGTTGCTGGCTCGACATTGTCCTCCTGTCTGCGTGATGGCTACACAGGTATTATCCGGATCATAACGTCCGTCTTTAAATGCCTTTACAATATCGCCTACAATTAGTGTAGCCGGATAGCAGACTTCATTATTGGAATATTTTAGTCCCCAGTCACATGAGAGTTCATCACTTATCGGCAATGTCTCCATCTCATATCCCGCTACTTTCATGATTGAAGGGATAAGTGGTGAAATAAAGGGAGTGAAGAACGGTGCAATAATTTTCTTCTTCCGGTCTTTCTTGGTGAAAGGAGGGGTGGATATGAATTTCTGCATCCGTTTTTCTTCTGCTTGTTGTAAACTGATATGCAGGCTTTCTACCAGCGAACGTACCCGTAGCTTGATGGAGCCGGTATTGCTGATATCATCAATTTTCAATAAGGTAAGGTTTTTCCCGCATCGCTTCAGTAAAGCGCGTATTTCATCTATCAGGAAAGCATCAGGTCCACATCCAAAAGAAGTTAGCTGCATATATTGAACATGGTTTCCCTGTTGTGTAGCCCATTTTGCTGATTTCAGAATGCGGTTGGTAAATGCCCATTGAGCCAGGAAGTTCACTCCTTCCAGCGGGATGTCTTGGTGGCGGACAATATCGTCTGTTATTACATGAACTCCCATTGTGCTAATCATGTTTGAAATCTTATGCTGTACTAATGGATCTGCATGGTAGGGACGTCCGGCAAGAAGGATAATCAACTGCTGTTTCCTCTTTCCTTCTTCAATTATCTGTTTGTTATAATCAACGATTGCTTTTTCAAATGAATCTTGTGCTTCCAGTGCACGGTTGAATGCTTTTTTAAGGATATGTTCCGATACTCCTAACTGTTTCAGGTAATCATGGCACTGCTTATATAATAAGTCTTTCTCCTTGAAAGTGATAACCGGAGAATCGATTGGTAAATTTCCTGTCTGCACACTTTTAATTACTTGTGAATAACCGGACACAATGGGGCAGTTATAGCTGTTTTGCTGCTGCTTGTCAATCTCTTCGAATACGACGAATGGCATGAATATCCGATCTACCTTACAGTCGATAAGATTTTGAATATGGCTGTGTACCAACTTTGCAGGAAAACAGATATTGTCGGACATCACCATATTAGCGGCCTTTTCATATTTACTGAATGTTGAGGCTTCTGACAGGTGCACCTGAATGCCACATTCTGTAAACAGGGAATACCAGAAAGGAAACTCTTCATACATATTCAGGATACGTGGAATGCCTATTGTCAGTAGGGGAGTGGTTATGTCGGTCTGGCGGTCGAATAATAACTCGATCTTTTTCTCATAGGCATTCATTCCCTTTTCGTATTCATTTCCTTTGTTTGTGAATACCTTTTCGCATTTGTTTCCGGAGAAATAGTTTCCCCCGTTGCTGAATGAATACCGGGTGACGGCACATTGATTTTCACATCCGTGACATTGAACCTGCTTGGATGTGAATTGTGCCTGCTGCATCATGTTTTGCAGGTTCGTAACTCGAGTGGTCGCAGTCTGTTTGGCATAAAGGGCACAACCGAATGCTCCCATCAATTCAGGGCAATCACTACGGAAAACTTCCCTGTCTGTCAGTTTTTCCAGTCCCCGTACAATGGCATCATTGCGCATGGTTCCACCTTGCACAACGATGTGTTTCCCCAGTTCGTCCGACTTTTTCAGTTGTAATACCTTATACAGGCAGTTTTTAACGACAGAGTAAGATAATCCGGCTGCTATATCTGCTACGGATACTCCTTCACGGAGTACTTGCTTTACCTTGGAGTTCATGAATACAGTACAGCGTGTTCCCAAGTCGCATGGAGCTTTTGAGAAACAAGCCTCTCTGGCAAAATCCTCTACCTGATAGCCCAGTGATTGGGCAAAGGTACTGATGAAAGATCCACATCCGGATGAGCATGCTTCGTTGATTTCAATCCGGTTGATGATTCCACCATTGACAAATATGGCTTTCATGTCTTGTCCGCCAATATCCAGAATGAAAGATACATCTTTGCTGATATGTTTGGCAGCCATATAGTGGGCTATGGTTTCAATAATACCACTATCCATTTGGAAAGCTGCTTTTATCAGATCTTCTCCATATCCGGTGGTACATCCACCTTTTATTTGTAAAATCGTTCCTTTCTTCTGGCATTCTTCGTATAGCTTTTGTAACCCCTCTTCCACAGCTTTTATCGGATTGCCATTGTTATTGTGGTAATAGGAATACAAGATGCGGTCCTGCTCATCGATTAACACAATCTTTGTTGTGGTAGAACCGGAGTCTATTCCTAAAGTTGCCTGTTGTATTCCGGTTGCCAATTCTGTTCGTTGCATTCCGTATTGCTCCATTCTTTTCTTCCATTGCTGATATTCAGGTTCATCATTGAATATGGGTGGAAGACTGTTTTGTGCACGGTACGTTTTTCCGGTTTTGCTTTCTAAAAGTTTGATTAAGTCTGTTACAGTCATTGTCCGTGAACTTTCGGTCAAGGCTGTTCCCCAAGCTGGTATGAGATTACTGTTTTCCGGTAACAAAAAGTCTTTCTCCTGCGATAACTGTAAGTAGTTGGCAAATGACTTTCTGAGTGCCGGAATGAAGGTTAAGGGACCTCCACAAAGCAAGACCGGGGCTACGATATTGCATCCGTGTGCAAGCGTAACAATAGTTTGTACAGCTACAGCATGAAAGATGGAAGCTGCAATGTCCTCTTTGGATATATTCTTGGCTATCAGATTCTGTATATCTGTCTTACAGAAAACGCCACATCGCGAGGCTATCGGATATACATGTGTTGCCCGGAGCGCAAGTCCGCTTAACTCATCTACAGATACTCCTAAGAGAATTGCCATCTGGTCGATGAAAGCACCAGTCCCTCCGGCGCAATTTCCGTTCATGCGTAAATCGGTGGCCTGGTTATCCTGAAAGAAGACGACCTTTGCATCTTCTCCTCCTATATCGATCATAGTAGATATACCGGGGTGATTCAGACGGATGTACTGGGTTGCCGCCACGACCTCTTGTACGAAAGGCAAAGAATATTTCTCTGCAATTCCCATGCCTACTGAACCGGTGATATTGATTGATAAGTCAACATCACCCAACTGTTCTTTCAACTGGTGAAAAAATGCCAGTAAGCATTCCTGTACTTTTGCCTGATGCCTTTCATATTTGCAGAAAAGGACATTGTTATAGCTCTTATCCAGCACTATTATTTTAGCGGTAGTAGAGCCAATATCCAGACCGACTTTGTAAGTATCCATAATAGATATTTGCTGTTTCTGTGTATAAATAATGACTTTGAAATATTTGTCTGACATATGTGTCAGATGCTGCAAATATATATGGAATATTTTAGAAAAGGTGAGTCATTGTGTTTGTTTAACACTTTGTGTTTATCCTCTTTTCAGGCGTTTCTATTTTTATAATCAGTTTTGTTTGTTCTATGTTTACCTCTTTCCCAGCCGATAAGCAAAAGATGCACCTAATTTGTAGGGTAGCCATTCGGCGCTGGCATTTTTGCCCACATACATTTCTCCGGTGGATTTTATATAGCCTTTATATCTGGAATGTTGCCATCCATAGCTTGCGAAGAGATCCACTGCCCAACGGTCGTTAATTTTAACTTGATAGCCTAAAGTGGCTCCGAAAGACATGCCGTTGCCTTTTTGATATTTATCATGATTGATATAATTCCATTTTGTGAATTTAAACAGCCTGTGATAACTGCCATATCCTCCCAGATAGAGTCCGTTGAATGCTCCTTTAGGGTAATATCTGCCTTCTACAATTAGTTGGCCGAATCTCATAGGGTTGCCCTCGATGCTTTTCCAGGGTGAGTATACGGCATCTCCATTAAATGTCCACTTATCTGCAAGTTTGGTTTCTGCCGACATGTTCACTACACCCATGGCCCAATATAAAGCATTCCATTTAAGTTGAGTCTGAGCCTGAACGGCAGATAAGGATAAAGCCAAAAGGGCCAGCAATAGTAATTTTCTCTTCATGACGAATGGTTTAGATATAGTTATTTAGTTAAAGTCTTCTTTGTGTTTTGATTTGTAAGGAGCTATCAATCAGATGCTTTAGCCTTCTTTGAATAAAAAAAAGGAACTTTCAAAGTTCCTTTTGTGTGATCCGCTTGGGGCTCGAACCCAAGACCCCAACATTAAAAGTGTTGTGCTCTACCTGCTGAGCTAGCGAATCAGACCTTTATCGCTGTTAAGCGGGCGCAAAGATAGAGACATTTTTTGAAAAAGCAAAAGGATTTCTCTTTTTTTCTTATCTTTGCCAAAGTTTTGTGGCAGATTACAAAGAGCGCTGCATAGTATTAAAGTAAATACATTATTAATATAATACACTTAAAACTTTATGGCAACAGTTGACGATAAAAAGATTATCTTTTCTATGGTAGGGCTGAACAAGACCATTCAGCAGAACAATAAGCAGGTGTTGAAGAACATCTATCTTTCGTTCTTCTATGGCGCAAAGATCGGTATCATCGGTTTGAACGGTTCCGGTAAATCTACCTTGCTGAAGATTATCGCCGGGTTGGACAAGTCTTATCAGGGCGAAGTGGTATTTTCACCGGGTTACTCAGTAGGCTATCTGGCTCAGGAGCCTTATCTGGATCCTACAAAAACTGTAAAAGAGATTGTAATGGAAGGTGTGCAGCCCATTGTAGATGCATTGACTGAGTATGAAGAGATCAATCAGAAGTTTGGTCTGCCTGAATACTACGAGGATGCTGATAAGATGGACAAGCTATTTGCACGTCAAGGAGAGTTGCAGGATATTATCGATGCCACTGATGCCTGGAATCTGGATAGTAAATTGGAGCGTGCTATGGATGCACTTCGTTGCCCGCCCGAAGATGCAAGTGTGGAACATCTTTCTGGAGGTGAACGCCGTCGTGTGGCACTCTGTCGCTTACTGTTGCAGAAGCCTGACGTACTGTTGCTGGATGAGCCTACCAACCACCTTGATGCTGAATCTATTGATTGGTTGGAGCAACATTTACAACAATACGAAGGTACAGTAATTGCCGTTACTCACGACCGTTATTTCCTTGATCATGTAGCAGGTTGGATTCTTGAACTCGACCGTGGTGAAGGTATTCCTTGGAAGGGTAACTACTCCAGTTGGCTGGAACAGAAGACCAAGCGTATGGAAATGGAGGAAAAGACAGCCAGTAAGCGCCGTAAAACATTGGAACGTGAGTTGGATTGGGTGCGTATGGCCCCTAAGGCACGTCAGGCAAAAGGAAAAGCACGTTTGAACTCTTACGATAAATTGATGAACGAAGACATCAAGGAGAAGGAAGAAAAACTGGAAATCTTCATTCCCAATGGTCCGCGTCTTGGTAATAAAGTTATCGAAGCGAAACATGTGGCTAAGGCCTATGGTGATAAGTTACTGTTCGATGATCTCAATTTCATGCTTCCTCCGAATGGTATCGTTGGTGTTATCGGTCCTAACGGTGCCGGTAAAACTACGCTGTTCCGCCTGATTATGGGATTGGAAACCGTAGATAAAGGTGAGTTTGAGGTAGGAGAGACCGTAAAGGTGGCTTATGTAGACCAGCAACACAGTGATATCGATCCGAATAAGAGTGTTTATCAGGTTATATCCGGTGGTACGGAACTGATTCGTATGGGTGGACGCGATATTAATGCGCGTGCTTATCTGTCACGTTTTAACTTCTCCGGTGGTGATCAGGAGAAACTTTGCGGTGTGCTTTCCGGTGGTGAACGCAATCGTCTGCATCTTGCTATGGCATTGAAAGAGGAAGGTAACGTACTCTTGCTGGACGAACCTACCAATGACATAGATGTAAATACTCTTCGTGCTCTTGAAGAAGGTCTTGAAGATTTTGCCGGATGTGCCGTAATCATCAGTCACGACCGTTGGTTCCTCGATCGTATTTGTACTCACATTCTTGCGTTCGAAGGAGACTCCAATGTCTTCTATTTCGAAGGTTCTTATTCAGAATATGAGGAAAATAAACAGAAACGTTTAGGAAAAGAAGAACCTACCCGTGTTCGTTATAGAAAGCTAATGAATGACTGATGATTGATAGGAATCTGACAGCATAAATTATATTTTAGTGACAAATAGAAAGCCCTGCAAAAAACTTGTAGGGCTTTATTGTTATAAAAAGTCTCAATAACTCCTATCTACTCTGAAATTTTGTAGCAGAAATGTAATACAAATCTAAATCTTATTAATTATATTTGCGTCTTAAAACAGTATTTAATACTTAATTAACAATTCTAATTAACTCATTTATTTAACAAAAAACAGAAGTATGAAAAAACATCTAATTCATTTCCTGTTGGTGGCAGTGCTGTCCGTATTTAGTGCTGCGGCATTTGCTCAGACTACAGTGAGGGGGCAGCTTGTTGACTCAGAAACAGGCGAACCTTTGGTGGGAGCTGCCGTTATGATAGAGGGCACTTCACAAGGTACGGTGACTGACATTGATGGTTATTTTAAGCAAAGTGTTGCTCAAGGTGGAACCTTGTTGTTCAAGTACGTAGGTTTCAAAGACCTCAAGAAGAAGATTACGCAGAAGGGTGCTTCTGTTGATTTGGGTACTATTAAGATGGAACCGGATGCAGTGATGCTGGCGGACGTTACGATTACTTCGTCTATAGCAGTTGCTCGCAAAACTCCTGTAGCTGTATCTACTATTGATCCGGTTTTTATAGAAGAAAAGTTGGGTACACAGGAATTTCCTGAAATACTGAAATCCACTCCGGGTATATATGCTACTAAAGATGGTGGTGGCTTTGGAGACAGTAAGATCAATATTCGTGGTTTCAAGAGTGAAAACTCTGCTATGATGGTTAACGGTGTGCCAATGAATGGTATGGAGAATAATAAGGTATATTGGTCAAACTGGTCAGGTTTGTCTGATGTTACCCGAAGCATCCAAGTACAGCGTGGTTTAGGAGCTGCTAAAGTTGCCTCTCCGGCAGTAGGTGGTTCTATCAATATTATTACTAAAACTACCGAAGCGAAGAAAGGTGGTTCTGTTTCCTACGCTATGGGTAATGATGGTTATAATAAAATTCTGTTTAACCTTTCTTCCGGTTTATCTAAAGATGGATGGGCGTTCTCCTTGCTGGGAGCCAAGACCTGGGGTGACGGATATATACAAGGTACAGAGTTTGAAGGATATACTTGGTTCGTTAGTATTGCTAAACGTTTTAACGACAATCATCAGTTATCTTTGACTGCTTTTGGTGCTCCTCAGTGGCATAATCAACGTAGCAATCAGAATGGCCTCTCTATCAAGGAGTGGCAGCGTGTAAAACAATATATGGGCGAAGATAGTCCTTATAAGTATAACTCTACTTTCGGTTATCGTCACGGACAGTCTTATAACTCTTCCAGAAACTCTTATCACAAACCACAGATTTCTTTGAATCACTTATGGCAGATTGATCAGAAGTCGAGTTTGAGTACAGCTCTTTATGTATCTATCGGTCGTGGTGACGGCTATAGAGGTACGGGTGACAGCACCTATGCTAATTCATGGTATGGTTCTACAAATGGTTTGGTAAATACACAATTCCGTCGTCCGGATGGAACTTTTGACTATGATGCTGTTGAAACGATGAATGCCGAAAGTACTAACGGCTCCAAAATGGTAATGAGTAAGATGATGAACAACCATCTCTGGTATGGCTTACTCTCTACATATACTACAAAGTTTGGTGAAAATTTTGATTTCTATGGAGGTATTGATTTTCGTTATTACAAAGGCTTGCACCAGGATATTCTGACAGATCTTTTTGGCGGTACTTATTTTATTGATTCTTACAATAGAAAGAATGTTACGGCAGAAAATAATCCGGCAGTGGGTGGTAACTCTGCTTATATAAATCAGAAATTGAATGTGGGCGATGTGCTGCGTCGTGATTATGATGGCTTCGTTATGTATGAAGGTGTGTTTGCACAGTTGGAATACAATCAGGACAAGTTGAGTGCCTTTATTTCCGGTGGTGCTTCAAATACCGGCTATTGGCGTTATGACCGCATGTATTATAGTAAAGATAAGGCTAAGTCTTCAACCAAGAATTATCTGGGTGGAAACATCAAGGGAGGTGCTAACTATAACTTGACCGAAAATCATAATGTTTTCGTGAATGCAGGTTATATCAACCGTGCTCCGATGTTTGATACTTCTTTCATCAATTCACAGACTTCACATGACCGTAACCCGGATGCCAAGAATGAAAAAATCATGTCGTTCGAGTTAGGATATGGTTATCGCAGCCGTTTTTTCACTGCTAATTTGAATGGTTACTATACCCGTTGGATGGATAAAGCCCTTTACGATAGTGGTACGACAGCCGATGGTTTGCGTTGGGCTATGAACATGACTGGTGCCAATGCTGACCACTGGGGTGTGGAATTTGATTTTGTTGCCAAACCTTTGAATTGGTTGGATATTACGGGTATGTTTTCTTGGGGTGACTGGCGTTGGGGTGGTATAGCTTCCGGATATCTGTTCGATTCACAAGGTCAGATGTTGCAAAATACTCGTGGTGATGTAGTGACTGATATGGCCAATGCAGAACAATATCAATATAAAATTGATATGGATAACGTTTCTGTAGGTGGTTCGGCGCAGACTACAGCCGCTTTAGGCTTAGGTGTACGTCCGGTGAAAGGGCTGCGTTTGGGAGTAGACTGGAACTTCTTCTCACGTAACTTTGCCGATTATGATATTAATGCCAACGTTGCAACGCAAAATGAGCCTTATGTAATTGGTAGTCCTTGGAAGATTCCATCCTATAGCACATTCGATTTAAGCGCAGGCTATACATTTGATTTTGGAAAAATACGTGCCACTCTGAGTGGAAATGTAAACAATGTCCTCGATCAGGAATACATTGCAGATGCTCGTGATGGTAGTACCCACGATTGGGAGAGCGCTACGCGTGTACTTTATGGTTTCGGCCGTACCTATTCTGTAAGATTGAAGTTTAATTTCTAAACCAAGACAGATTATGAAAAAAAATATAGTATTTAGCATGTGTGCATCTTTGCTGTTTTTGGCAAGTTGCGACTACAACAAAGATAACTTTCCTGGCTATGATGAGCTTGCCATTCCTAAGGATGTGCAGAACGTTGAGTTGAGCCTGGCAGACGGTGACTATAAGAAAGTGGCCGGACTTGAGAGTAATATTAAACTTGCAGCGTCTAAAGATGATCCTGAAGGAATAAACTTTCCGGCAGCCTTGGAAGCTATGGGCTCAAACAAATATTTTACGGAAAATGCACAGGCGTCGTGGTATCTGCCTGCCTACCTTGAGAGTCTTTATCCTTATTTGAGTGATGAGTCGAAAGTGACGGTAGCTTTCAATAACGCTGAAAATTTGCCTGAATATCTGACTGATTTCAATGGTATTTCTGCTTACGAACTAACTTCCGGTGACTATAAAACGGTATGGGGTGAGACTGTTTCTGCTTCATTCCTGTCTCCGTCTACAATAAGTAAAATTCCTGCCATCCTAAAACAGGCTGTCGAGAATCCTGTCGATGGTGCTATGCGTATGGTCAATTATGCCTATTCTGAGACAGAGCCAAGTATTGGCGGCGGCGGTGTAATTCCGAATGTTTATCAGAAAGTATCAGGAATGGCGGCTGAGGGAGGTAATTATGTGTTTGTGGCTCCTGATAAAGAAGGAAAACTTATTCCTTTTGGAAGACTTCAGGATGAAACAAAATCCTATGGCTATATGGCTGGTACTGCTGTAACTGTTACTGATGGCTTGATCAGTAGTGATGTTTCAAATTATGTATTGACTGTTACTCCTACTGCAACCGGATATTCTCTACAACGCCCGGATGAAAAGTTTATTTATCTATCAGGAACATATAATAGCTTTAATCTGGGTGCGCTGCCCGCAACTGGTGGTGACTGGAAATTCGCTCAAAATGCAGATGGCACAACTTCTATCGTGAATGTTGATAAGAAGAAGACCGTAAAATTGAATGAATATAATGGTTCTTATTCTTTTGGCTCATATCCTCCCTCTTCATTCGGTATTTATCTGAATGCGACAATGAAGGGAAGTGATGGTGGCTTCACCTTCCAAGATCTCAAGTTGGAAGGCGTCACTTATGCATGGAAATATGATTCACAGAACAATTATTGGAAAGCTTCGGCTTTTGCCGGCGGGGTGAATAATCCTACTGAAAGCTGGTTGGTTTCTACCGAAATTGATTTGTCTGGTGCTACCGCTCCGTCACTTTCATTCGATGCTGCTATCAACCATCTGAATGGTAATAACCGTGCTGATTTTATCGAAGCCAAGATTTCTGCTGATTATGTAGATAACGTTACGACTGCCACGTGGGCTACACTGAATGCTACGTGGTCGGAAGGTAAGAGCTGGACTTTTGTTAATTCCGGTGAGATTGATTTGAAAGATTACGTTGGAAAGAAAGTACGTCTTGCATTTGCATATAAGAGTACTTCGGAGTGTGCTCCTACTATAGAGGTTAAAAACGTAAGTGTTACAGAACCTAAGGATGGCTATTATGCTGATGTTTATTTGTATAAGGAAGTTCCTGAAAATGAAGTGGAAGCGGCTTCTGCTATGATGTTCGCCTCTACGCGTGCTGCTGCAAAATACAACACTTCCGCTGTATACAGGTATGATGCAGCATCCAGTACTTGGAAAGAATACACCACTCCGGATGTCACTGTTGCTGTATTGCAACCTGCCGATTATGCTAAGATGGGAGCTACCTACGTCAGCAAACCGGGAGAAACTTTACCGATTTACCTGAAGAATGCTTATCCGTATGCTCAGGCAGACCTGACTGTAGCTGCGGTTTATTACAGCAGCAGTAGCCAGGCAATCTCCGCAACCGAGTTCGTTTATGACGGTACCACTTGGACTGAAACTGCTAAGGTTATGCCTACGACGATGTTGTTTATCAAAGCGAATGGTGTATGGAACGAAGCGAGAGTATACTATGCAAATACCTTTATTGGTGATGAAGGTGGATGTACAATTCAGGATGTTGAGTTAGGCGGAAAAGACTATGTTTGGATTCTTGATGCTAAATATGGTTGGAAAGCTACTGGATATTTGGGTGGTAATAAGACTACTGAAAGTTGGTTGCTTATTCCGGAAATCAATTTGAAGGGCGCTTTAACTCCTGTATTAAGATTTGAAGCTGGTCTAAATTATCTGTATGGAGCAAAAGCGGAAGACTATATTAGTGTTTGCGTTTCTACAGATTATACTAATGATGTGACTACTGCTACTTGGGAAAAATTGGAATTTGCAACATGGCCCGATAGCTTTACCTTCATTCCAATGGAAGCAGATTTCAGCAAGTATAATGATAAGGTCATTCGTATAGCTATTAAGTATACGAGTGATGCAACTTGTGCTTCTACTTTTGAAGTTAAAAACTTCTCTCTTCAAGAAGAATAAGAACTATTAGTTTCTGTAAAATAAGGGGGTTGAATTCTATAGGAGAAAACTTAGAATTCAGCCTCTTTTGCTATGTATATTACTGAAATAAGTCTTTTCTTTTGCTTATATAAAGAAAGTCATCTTCGGATACCAGCTTTTTGATTTTGAAGAAGGCTGCATATTTATGCCTACAGAATTAAATCCGATACAATTCCTTTGGCAATAATATCACTGTCAGTTTCATGGCTTGCTTTGTACCGTTACTTCATGTTCCTTTTTTCCGAATACCACATTTTATCGTTTGGAATGCCACATCTCGTTACACTAAATGCCACACTTTATCACTCCAAATGTTACAGATTGACGAGTACAACCTGTGGCATTCGGGGCTATAAAGTATCTCATTCAAGATGGAATTACTTTCAAATTTATACTGTGAGAGCTTAGTCAAGTTTTAGGGAAGCACTACCTTACATGTCGTACATTTACCTTGTGTATCGTAAACACGTAACAAGTAGAAGCCACACGCTAGGTTTTTGACAGGCAGTGTGAAGTGCTTTTCCGTATTTCCGGCGTTGTTGGGGTCGTATGCAGCAATGATTTTCCCATTGATATTGACGATTTCGGCACGAGTGAGAGCAAGATCGGTATTACTCACCAAAGTAAGATAACCATTACGTGGATCACCAATCAGCTGAATGGTAGGGTATGAAGAGCTTGGACTTTCAATGCCTGTAGTAGTACCCAGCTTTATGAAAGTAACGATGGGATTATGGTCGGAGCAGCGGTACATATTGTCTTCTTGCGGTTTACCTCCAATTTTAAGTGCATCAGGCTCATCGGCATTGATATGAAAAGGATGAGCATAACGTATTTGAGCATCCAATGTAGCAGTAGCAAAACTATGGTCTAAATAACCGGTTGCGTAGCTATTGTTGCTAAAAAAGGCATAGCTGTATTCATTAGGTGCATATTTTTGAAGTTCATTTATCAATTCGCCTTCTTCCAGTACTCGGATGGGGTCTTCTTTGGAGTATGAGTTTAAGTCACCAACTATGAGGACATCTTCATCTTCAAAATAGGCAGTAACAGTTTTGATAAATTCAAGAGTAGCTTCAGCTTCGTGCACACGGCGCAGAACATGACTACCTTGACCATCACCTGTATCGGCATATTCATCTGGTTTATTATAGCTATTATCTTTTGCTTTCCAGTGATTTAAGCAAACGATAAAACGCTCATTATTAGCCTTGAGATCAAAAGCCTGTGCTATCTTTCGGTCAGGCAGATATCCGTTGTCAGCTAGTTTGTTTTTTTGGAGATCTCTAAAAGGAGTTACCGTATTACTGTTATAAATGAAGCAAGCCATGCCTTGATTAGCTGTTGAATTCTCAATGTACTTATATTGGTCTGTTTGACAGGCAGTGTTCAATGCAGTGCAAAGATCATTCAGTGAAGAGTTGCCAAAAACTTCAAGTAGGGCATAGATATCGGCATCCATAGCTTTCAGTGCAGCTACTATTTTGGTTCGCTGTACGTCATTAGTTCCCTTGTAGTTCTCAACATTAAAACTGACAACTTTCAAATTATAATCTTCTTCAATCTCACAGGTTATGGGACGTTCATTGCCTTGAAATTCCGGTTTCTTTGTTAACGTAATGGTGTATTTACCATTACTGTAACTGGCGGTTCCGGTCAGTTTTGCTACGGTCTGTCCGATGCGGCAGGTACCATTTGCATCAGTGAATGAGTAAGCTCCTTGCTTTACAGTGATCTGATTATCTTGATTCTCTTTATTCTTTTGATTGAACATCTCTATACCGGGCAGATTCTTTTCTGTGGGAGTCCATAGCGGACCGTCAGAAAGAGTGATTGAACCGTAGGCATAGCTGTAATTGTTTGTCAGCGTCAGTGTATTAGTAATAGTCACTTCTTTCCCATCTAAAGCGTTCGTTTTAAAATCATCAGGGAAGATAACTTCTTGCTGTGCAAACAGCAATGCAGGTAATAAATGAATAAATAGGAGTAGTTGTCTTTTCATAAGCAAATGTTTTAGATGAATGATTTAGATTTATTTCTTTATTTTCATTTCCATTAGTACCGGGTTGTGGTCACTGCATAAGTCCAGATCAGGCGAGTAGTAACGGTATCCCTGAATGGCGGGTGAATGGAAAATATAGTCGATACGCAACAAACGTTTGAAGTAGCGAAAGGTATACATGTAACCCCGTCCACTGGTGCGGAACCCGTCTTTAAGTATATCACTTAATTCCACATAGGTGTAGGAAGACGGCAAAGAGTTGAAGTCGCCGCACACTACTACGGAGTAAGGACTGGCAAGGGCCAGCTGACGGATACTGTCTGTCTGTTCGGCACGCTTCACAAAGTTGTCGTGTAAAGTGTTGATAGCACCTTGTACAACTTCCACTTCACGGCGGGTGTCATTTGTATTGTTAAGACCGCGTTCCCATTTCCGACGGTTTTGATTGACACTGGTAGTCTGCAAGTGGTTGTTGAGCAGACGGACAGTGTCTCTTCCTAATATGATGTCGCACTGCATGCTGCAGTTGGCACTTTGCGGATAAGAAATAAAACGGGGATTGATGAGTGGGTAACGGCTGAATATGGCGATAGGGAGCACTCCGCTGATGGAGTCTTCAGTGGGTATCAGGGCATATCGCCAGTGGGAAAATACATTGCGGATGCTGTCCATCGGAAAGTGCTGATTGTCGCCGAATTCCTGGAAGCAGAGTACATCGACTTCTTGCTGTTTCATGTAGCGGGCAATCTCTTTGCAGGAGTAGCCGGTGATCTCGGTACCAAAATTGCCGACATTATAAGTGGCTACTTTCAGATATCCATCGGCATAGTTACTACTGTAATGTCCTTCAGGGATTTTTTTTGTGAAATTGAATTGAAAAACGGAAAGTATATAACCGTAATTGAAGGCCAATGCCGCAAAAGGGATGAGGATCCAGCGACTGCGGGCAAATGCCCAACAGATAGCAACCAGTAGATTGCATATCAGCAATACTGGAAGAGCTAATCCCAACACAGGCATATATTTGGAATTAGCAGGATCAAAGTTCCCGGAAAAGGCGGAGATAATAGTAACAGTAGCCAGAATGATTGTCAGGATCACCGGAATACTGCGGAAGAGACTGTGGATTTCTGATTTTCCCATGTTTATTAAAAGGAATGTTATTTTATAATATTTACCGGTTTCCCTTCCGCGTATGCTTTCAGGTTACTAACTGCTATATGTATCAGTCTCTGGCGTGCTTCAAAGTTGGCCCAGGCAATGTGTGGGGTGATGAAGCAATTTCGTGCAGTCAATAACGGATTGTCTGAGCGAGGTGGTTCTTCGGAAAGAACATCCAGTCCGGCAGCATATATTTGTCCGGTATTCAAGGCATTGGCGAGATCTTGTTCATTAATGAGTGGCCCACGTCCGGTATTGATAATGATGGAGGTAGGTTTCATTAAAGAGAGACGGCTGGCATTGACCATTTCGCGAGTACTGTCGTTCAGCGGACAGTGCAGGCTGATGATGTCGCATTCGTGAAATAATTGGTCGAGATCTGCTTTTCTGATTTCGGGTGGGAGTTGCAGACGCGATTTAGAAGTATAGGCCCATACCTTCATTCCGAAGCCGATGGCTATACGAGCAGTGTTATACCCAGTTTGCCCCAGACCGACGATTCCTATTTTTTTGCCAAGTAGTTCAATGAGTGGAGTATTGTAGAAACAAAAATCGGGGCTCTTGCTCCAGTCTCCTCTGCTGACCTCTTCGGAGTAATGGCGTACTTGCTGAGTAATGTTCAGTATGTGGGCAAATACCATTTGTCCAACAGAGGGGGTACTGTATGCGGGAATGTTGGTGACGATGATGCCGCGTTCACGGGCGGCAGCTATGTCTACTACGTTGTAGCCTGTAGCCAGCACGCCGATGTATTTCAGATCGGGCAGGGCAGCCATCATTTCGCTGTTGATTACTACTTTATTGGTGAGGAGGGCTTCTGCACCGGCAGTACGTTCCAGTACTTCGGCGGGGGCGGTACGATCATAAATTACGCATTCGCCAAACTCTTTCAATTTGTCCCAGCAAAGATCACCGGGATTTGCGGTGTAACCGTCTAATACTACAGTTCTCATTCTGTTTATGTTTAAAGTGAGTACGCAAATTTAGGGAAAAGATTTAGGATTATACTCATAATGGTATATTTTGTTGTGGTTGGTACTCCTTTGCAATTAAAATGAAATTCTTTATTTTTGCGCTCAAAAACTCGAAAATGTGTGAGAATGTTTTGATTTTAGGACGCGGCATCGGGCAAGTCATGTTTCAGAATAATGCACTTTCAGGACTACTGATGTTGATAGGAATTGCCTGTAATTCGTGGCAGCTTGCAATTTTGGCTATTGCCGGAACTATAGTGAGTACTTTGACTGCTTCCCTATTGAAGTATAATAAAAGAGATATACGTGATGGACTTTATGGATTTAATGGAACATTGGTAGGGATTGCAATAGGAGTCTTTATGGAGATAAATATATTATCTATTTTGCTGTTGATTGCAGGTTCTGCCTTATCCACATGGATTGCCTGGTGTTTTCGTCGCCAGCGTCTGCTACCTGGATTTACGGCTCCATTTATTCTTGTTGTGTGGTTTTTACTGATAGGATGCCATTATTTATATCCTGCAGTTTTGTTACATTCAGCCGTAGAAAACCCGGAATCTTCTGCAGATTTTTTTCGTGCATTCAGTTTGAACTTGGGACAGGTGATGTTTCAAGGAAATATCTTCACCGGATGGTTCTTTCTGGCTGGAATTTTGATAAATTCTCGTCTGAATGTTATTTATGCGGTGATTGGTGCAGCATTACCGCTGTGTATGGTTTTATGTCCATATGTGGATGTCACAGCGTGGAATGCCGGACTGCTAGGCTATAACGGAGTACTTTGTGCCATTGCATTGGGGAATAGTTATACTTGGCAGGGAATTATGAAACCGATCATATCTGTATTCCTGTCCATTGTCCTGCAGTTAGTAGGAATGCGAATGGGTATAGTGACTCTGACAGCTCCTTTTGTGCTCTCTGTATGGGTTGTGAGTCTGTTGTGGCGTGAGAAGAAAGAAATAATTACTTCTTAAACTTTTCCTCCCCCCATAATGCTTTCATGCGTTCTGCATGTTTCTGCTCGGCAGCATTGTCTTGTGCTTCCCAAAGGCGATGGTTTTTCAGTTCATCGGGCATGAATTGCTGTTTCACGAAATGACCGGGATAGTCATGGGAATACTTATAATTGTCTCCGTAACCTAATTGTTTCATTAATTTGGTAGGTGCATTACGCAGATGCAACGGAACGGGTAGATTGCCTGTTTCCCGTACAAGTTCCAAGGCATTGTTGATGGCCATGTAGGCGGAATTACTCTTCGGACTTGTAGCAAGATAAATAGTGGTTTCTGCCAATGGAATACGTCCTTCGGGCCAGCCCACTTTCATCACAGCATCAAAGCAAGCATTGGCAATCAGCATAGCATTTGGATTTGCCAGTCCGATGTCTTCCGATGCGGAGATAACGAGTCGGCGGGCAATAAAGGCAGGGTCTTCTCCGGCTTCTACCATACGAGCCAGCCAATATATGGCACCATCGGGATCACTGCCACGAATAGACTTAATGAAAGCAGATATGATATCATAATGCATTTCTCCATCTTTGTCGTAAGCCAAAGGATTTTGTTGCAGGCGTTCGGTTACTATCTCATCAGTAATGACCACCGGATCACTGGCTTCAGAAGAAACTACAAGGTCCAGAATATTAAGCAGTTTGCGTGCATCTCCACCACTATAGCGGAGCATGGCAGTCGTTTCTTTCAGTTCGATTTTACGTTCTTTCAGAATATGGTCGGTGGTGACGGCACGTTGCAGCAATTCCATGAGGTCTTCTTTCTCCAAAGACTTCAGTACATAGAGTTGGCATCGTGACAGCAATGGACGGATTACCTCAAAAGAGGGATTCTCTGTAGTGGCGCCTATCAATGTCACTGTACCTTGTTCCACAGCACCAAGCAAAGAATCTTGTTGCGATTTACTGAAACGGTGGATTTCATCAATGAACAGTATGGGGCTGCCTTGTGAGAAGAAGCGGTTGCTCTTGGCGCGTTCTATCACTTCTCGTACGTCTTTTACCCCACTGGTAACAGCACTCAATGTATAGAATGGAGTTTCCAGTTTATTGGCAATGATCTGTGCCAGTGTGGTTTTTCCTACACCCGGAGGCCCCCACAAAATAAATGAAGAGATACGTCCCGCATCAATCATCTTGCGTAGTATTGCACCTGGTCCTACTAAATGTTTCTGACCGATGTATTCATCTAAAGTTTTAGGACGAAGCCTTTCTGCTAAGGGGGTCATGTGAATAAGTGTTTAACGTTTAGTGATTAGTGTTTAGTAACCATGCTAATCATTCATCACTAAGTTGCTATGTTAGAATATCATTAATATCATAAAGCGTATGCCTCCTTTCTTTACACCTGGAATATCCGTGTAAGTGAGGCGGCGTACATATTCGATATGCAACAGTTTGAAAATGTTGTAGATACCTACGCTGGCTTCCAGGTAAGGAGTACTACCCATTACATGGCTGGTAGGCATACCGTCGCGCATAGGGAAGAGGAACAATTCGTCATTGTGGCTCTTATATGGATTATTCTTATCCGTAAGTGTTCCGTACATGCCACGGATGCGGAAGGTTTCGCGCCATTTCAGCTTTTTAATGAGGGGAATACGATTGAACAGCTTCCCGTTCATATCATAAGTGATGGCAAGAGAGGCATAACGGTCATTCAGGAATTCCATATTGTTGATAAGACTGAAAGATTCATTGTGCTGGGTGATATATGAAAGGTTTGCCATGGGCAGGTTCAATAAAGGGAACGGTACCGTATTCCATTGTGCACCGGCACGGGCGGTGATGTCCAGTTTACCCCAGGAGCCAAACCAGAAACGTTTGCGGATACTGGCTTCTGTAAGATTGAAGTTGTATTCGCCACCCAGCACACCTTTCAGACCCATGGTATGGGAAAGAGAGAAGATCGGGGCATCCAGAGATACCGGGACACGACGTTGCTTCGTATTGACAAATGTTTCCCCCGGAGCATAACGTAGGGTAACGCCAAGTTCGGTTGTAGTGATATCTTTGACGAATGTATTTGTATCATCCCATGAACCGGCTATGTTGCCGTCGTTCTTCCAATATTGCAATACACCGCCGGCAGGTTCGTCGTTGCGGTGGCGTGCCATAGCTTTGATGGAGAAACCGGCATTCGTTTCCAACTCATACGTCAGGGTAGCATCGCGCATATATGACATCTGGTCTACCTTTGTCCACTTCCAGCCTACAAACATATTGTCCTTATCTGTTGAGAGGTATTTGTCCATCGGAGACATGACATCGTAGCTGTAATCGAAAGCAATATAATGTTTAGGGAATTCCCATAATACATACTCACGCTTATTGAATGAGTAGGCTGCCTGACCTTTATAGAACCATTTCTTATCTCTTGTACCATAAGCACCATATCCACTGAAACTCCAGTGTGGATCGAAGTTACCGGTAGTCATACCACTGAGGCGGAAACGTGTACCGTTTACATAATTACTTGTGATACTGGTATTGATAGGGCCGAAGTCGAACTTACTGGGGTGCTTTTTGCTTCCTGTTTCTACAAAGTTCTCTATCAGGGCTTTTGCACCAAAGATCACATACTTGAAGCCTGGAATTTGTTCGATGCGATTCATGAATACGTCCATGTTACTCTCCTTTTTGGTGAGGGGAACCTGGCGTACCGAAGCCCAGTATTCATCGCTCTTGTTAAGCATATTGGCTTCCTTAATGACATTACCTTTCAGACGGAAAAGACGGGGCTCTATATCTTCGAATTTGTAATTACTGTACTTTGTAGTGCGTTGTACTTCAAGCCCCTGCAAACCTTTCACGAATTGCAGTTCTACGGTCATATCATCATCAGTCAGTACCCAGTTACCATCCGGCATCTGTTCAAACTGCTGCACAATATCAAGATTGTCCACGAAGTTTACTCCAGTCTTTTTAGGGAGGTTCATGGTACATTTTTTCACTGCATAGGTGGAGTCCTTCACGACATAGAGATGCCCTGTAAAACCAAAGTCCTGCGAGTTCTGTGGAACGAAAGTAAGGTGTACACATTCCTGGCGGTCCACCATAATAGTATCCATAAGATAGAACTTGTAAAAACTGATAGCACCTCGTCCGATAGGGCTGACGAAACGGCGTTGCAGCAGGCGGATGTCGTCATCATAGATATTGACGTCAGAGAATACATCGGTAAGAATGGTTCCCAGCATATCTCCAGTGTTAAAGAACTCTTCAATACCGCTGGAATTCATACCTTCGATAATAGTCTTTTCGCTTTTGGGACTTTTACGATAGATGGTTTTTGAAGACGTCTCTTTGATGGAAATAGGGAGAATCATTTTGTTAGTCTTGGGCGATATTTCTACCTGGTCCTTGAAGAATGAGAATTTTTTATAGATGCCTTTCTCCATCTTCTCTGGAGTGACGTCGTTCATGGACATCTTCATCTTTTCGTATTTCTGGTACTGATAAAAGTCATTGGCTTCCAGTTTCAGCTCTTTCTTATTTTCGATGACTTTTCTCATGAAATCCACGGCAGGGTTATTCTTCCTGGAGTATTTCTCCTTTTGAGGTTTTACCACTACTTCGGAGAGCATGACATCAGCAGGCGCCATTTTCACATTCAGCACTTTGGTGTTAGGGGTTAGTGTGACTTTCTTGGTCACATATCCGATGGCAGAGAATGTAAGCTCATTCCAACCTTTGCGGGTTTCTACTGTATATTCTCCTTCGGCATTGGTGATAGCACCTACACCTTTTCCCTCGTATTGAACGGTGATGTACATTAATGGTTCGTTGGTCAGGGAGTCGGTAACGACACCTTTTATCTGTGCGGATGCACTATGTGCAACAAATAGTAACAGCAGAAAAAGGATGATAGTTGTATATTGTTGTTTCATATTTAAGTCAGTATGAGGCTGCAAAGGTAGCAAATTACCATTAAATAAGAAGTAAATATAATCTAAAGAAATAAGAGGAATGTTTATATGTATTTCGCTTTTGCCTAATTTAATGTTATATTTGCCAAATAAAGTTCACGTGATATGCTGTCCATACTTATCCCTGTGTATAATATAAATTGTGTTTCGTTAGTTAAGAAACTGCACGAGATGGCTTTACTATTGAAATCCCCTTTTGAGATTTTATTGGCGGATGATGCATCTAACGAAAGAAGCAAAAATGAAAATCGGGTGTTAAATCAGTTGGATGAATGCAGTATATTTGAATTGGAAACTAATTATGGGCCGGCATTTATCCGAAATTATCTGGCAGAAAAGGCGTGTTACCCTTATTTGCTTTTTTTGGATACGGATACTATGCCGATAAGGGATAACTTTCTTTCTTTGTACCTCAGTTATGCAAGTAAACAAGCGGTCTGTGGAGGTTTTTATTATCAAAAAACAAATGGTTCTGTTTTACGGTATAAGTATGGAATGCAGGTAGAATCGCAACCTGTAGCAGAACGTTGCAAGCATCCTCATCAACACTTTATAGGTATGAATTTTTTTATTTCAAAGGAATTGTTTCTACGTGTTCTTTTTGATGAAACACTTCATTTCGGATATGAAGATGCTGCTTTCGGAAAGAGGTTGGAAGAAGCAGGCATTCCTGTATTGCATATTGATAATCCGGTTTGGCATTTGGTAGAGGAAGACGCATGTGCTTTTTTAGACAAGACGCGTCGCTCCGTACGAAATTTGTTAGGGCATGAACAGGAGTTACTTTCTTACGTTCGTTTGCTGCGTTGGTATGATAAATTAAAGCGGCTTCATGCCGTTGCACTTACCGCTTTTCTATTCCGTGTATCCGAAAGTTTTTTGGAAAAGAACCTTATAGGGAAACATCCTTCTCTATGGCTTTTCGCTTTTTATAAATTGGGCTATTTCTGCCGTTTATCTCTTTCCTGATTTTTTATTATTACTTTAATTCTCCATTAATCAACGTTTGCACAATACGTTCCGCTGTACGTCCGTCCCAACGGTCGGGCAGCGTGGTATGTTTCCATTCGCCATGCATCAACGTTTCAAGTACGGCGGCAAATGCAACGGGGTCTTCGTTCACTAATTCATTAGTACCTACACGCCAGGTTTCGGGATGTTCGGCATAAGAGTTGAGCGTGATGCAGGGAACATCAAGGAAGGTAGCTTCTTCTGCAATATTACCGGAATCTGTGATGATACCTTTGGCATGGTTAATGAGATATCCGAAGTGCAGGTAACTTTGAGGCGGTAGAATGTGTAGGTTTGGTGCAGGAATTTCCAGCGCCTTGATAGCCTTTTGCACGTATGGGTGCAGCGGAGCAATAATGGGCATACCTCCGGATTTATCCACTAATGTTTGTATCAGAGATTTAAGCACATTCTTCTTGTTCAGCAACTCGTGACGATTGAGAGTGAGCAATAGATAGCCATGTCCTTTCAATCCCATGGTAGAGAACCATACGGGTTGCAACAGGCGGTGACGGTTATAGCGGACGGTATCTATCAGAATATTACCTACATAGTGGATGTATTCGGGAATCATGCCTTCCTGATTCAGGTTGCGGTTAGCCACCATACCTGCGGTAAACAGATAGTCGGAAATGGCGTCTACAATGGTACGGTTCACTTCGCGAGGCATATTCATATCGAACGAACGGGTACCGGCAATGAGGTGTGCGACTTTCAGCCCGCGCTTCTTGGCAACGATAGAACAACTCATGGTGGCCGTAAGGTCATCTACAACAAGAACTACCTGGGCGGGATGTGTGTTCAATTCCTTTTCGAAGGCAAGCATGATGGCAGCTGTCACTTCCGATTGGTCATGTCCGCTGACTCCAAGATAACCATCGGGTTTCTTCATGTCCAGATCTGAGAACAGAGAGGCATCCAGACTGGTATCGTCTTGCCGTCCGGTATAAATGAGACGGTATGAAATCTTCTTTCCGGCTTCCTGTGCGGCTTTTATGGCCCGGGTGATAGGAGCTATTTTCATGAAGTTAGGGCGTGCACCCGATACGATTGTTATTTTCATTGCATATAAATTGATGAGACAAAAATACGTTTTCTTAGGGAAATTATTCGTTACTTTGCCAATAAATTTAATGAATAGCAATTATAAATCATTAAACATTTAACGTTAATCATTGACTATCATGCCAACATTTGTTCAAATACTCGACTTTATAGGTACGTTTGCTTTTGCAATCAGTGGCATTCGGCTGGCTTCGGCAAAGCGCTTCGATTGGTTCGGGGCGTACGTGGTGGGTTTTGTAACTGCCATTGGTGGCGGTACGATACGTGATGTATTGCTGGGTGTCACTCCAGGATGGATGACTGATCCTATCTATTTGATTTGTACGGGACTGGCCTTGCTGTGGGTGATTCTTTTTGGAAAACATCTGATTCATTTGCATAACACCTTCTTTATATTCGATAGCATTGGTTTGGCGCTGTTCACAGTAGTCGGTGTGGGAAAAAGCATTGCACTGGGATATCCGTTCTGGGTAGCTATCATTATGGGTAGTATTACAGGTGCTGCAGGTGGTGTGATTCGTGATGTGTTTATCAATGAAATTCCACTGATTTTCCGAAAAGAGATTTATGCTATGGCGTGCGTGGTAGGCGGTACGGTTTACTGGATGTGCGATCTTATCGGGATACATTCATATGGATGTCAGGTGGCAGGTGGTATTTCAGTATTCGTCACACGTATTCTGGCTGTGAAGTATAATATCTGTCTGCCTATTCTCTCGGGAAGTGCGGCAGAAGTAGAAGATAAAGACAAGGATTAAAGACTTTGTTCCAAGAACAAACTAAATAATTGCAAAAGCGAATGGAAAAAGAAAAGGGTATCACCTCGTTTCAGGTGATACCCTTTTTAATTAAAGGAGATTCTTGTTAGAACATTGCGTCTTTCGTGTTGAACAATTTTCTTTCATTCAGTTTCACTACTTTGCCGTATTTCTCCAGCTTCTTCACATCGATATCTTTCGGGTTACCCATGATACCGATACAGTATGGTTTACCTTTGACATTTTCTTCATAGTACTTCACGATATCATCGAAAGTCAGCGCATCAACCTTAGGCAGATTCTCTTTGGTAGGATCATCGTTATAGCCTACACGTTGCAGTGATCTCATGTATTCGGCTTTGTTACGGAAAGAAGGATGTGTAGTCAGCATCTCCTGACGCATGTAGCTCTTAATGTTGTCTATACGGTCAGCATTCTTTGGCATGTCTGTAATCAGACCCATGAATACATCCAATGCATCGTTGGCTTTATCATTCTGTGTACCGATGTTACCGAACAAATAAGTCGGGTTACCAGGCAATGAAGGTGTACCGATATATGCTCCGGCTGAATAAGCCATAGAACGTTTTCCACGGATTTCATCCAATACCAATCCATTGAAACCACCAGAGAAGTATTGATTGAATGCATCGCGAATCACGTCATCTTTCTTGTCGAATTTCTCCATTGGCATGAAGAAGTAGATTTGAGCCTGTTCAGCATCAGAGTTCGGCAGGAAGTAAACAGTGTTCTCCGTTACGGTAGCCATAGGTTTGTCCTGCGGTGAAGTGGTCGGTTTTTCGTTGGCAACCAGCGGCAGGTTTTTGCTGAGAACTTCATAAGCATTGTCGAAAGGCATTGTTCCGCAATAGAAGATTTCTGCTTCATAGTTAGCTGCACGGTTGATGTCACCTGTCAGCTCGGAAATCTGCAATTCGTAAACTTCCTTATCAGTCAGTTCATCGATGTAGGATGATTTATCCTGGTAAATCATGTATTGCATAAGTGCGCTGGACAAAGCGTTTACGTTTTCCTTGCGTTGCTGACGGCTACCCAACATAGAACCTTTGATACGGCTCAGCTGCTTTTCGTCCAGTTTCGGCATTAGAATCTGACGGGCGAGGAGCTGGCAGGCTTGCGGCAAAGTTTCTTCATAACCTTCCATGGTGATGTAGAGATAGTTGCTGTTAGCACTTACTTCACAAGTAGCATTCAGTTTACCAAGCTCTTCTTTCAATTGTTGAGGTTCGTAAGCACCCATGATACCTGCATTATTCATCAAGTCTGCTGCAATACCCAGTTTGCGGAATTCGCGCTCACCAACACCGTAACGCAGTGTTAAGCTGAATACATTATTTTCCGGATTCTGTGTATAGTACATCTTAGAACGGTCGTTCAATTGTTTGCTTTGTACGTCAGCGAAGTTGATGAACTTCTCGTCTACTTGTCCGATAGGCATGTTCTTGAATTGTGTAGCATACAGTGATTGTTTGCCTACAGGAGGTTCGATAGGTTTATATCCCGGTTTCTTAATTTTGGTACTCTTATCAAGCTTTCCTTTTTCAATGTAAATGGCAAGATAATCATCCGTCAGGTATTGTTTAGCCACACGTTTGATATCCTCTGTCGTGATGGCCATTACTTCGTCTTTATAGTTGAGAACTTGTCCCAGGTCTTCTTCGCTGATGAAAGCATTCATCAACATGTGTGCCTTGTAAGTGTTAGATTCCATTCTGCGGTCGAAATCACGGCACATATTGTTTTTAATAGAATTGATTTGCCATTCTTCAAATTCACCGTTAGCTACTTTTTCGATAGCTTTCAGAGCTTTCTTTTCAGCGCTCTTGTTTGATTCGAAGCGACGTTGGTTTTCATCGTACAGAGGGATACAACGTACGATATTACGGCCCTGTTCGCGACGACTGTCTGAATAAGCATAACCTTGAGTCAACTCACCGTCAATAGTCAGTTTGTCCAGTGTACCGGTGTTGCTGTTATTGCTCAACAGAGACATGGCGATATCCAAAGGTTTTTCATCGGGATGTCCGGAAGGTACACCTTTATATACGAGGCATACATTGGGATAATAACCAACCTTTGCATTATATTGCTTACGACCTTTGATTTCGAGATCGGGATAAGTTTTACGTTCAGGAGTCGGTTTAGCTTGCAGGCGTCCGAAAGTAGCGTTGATACGTCCGCTGATTTGTTTAGCATCTACGTTACCAACGAGGATGAGCACCATGTTTTCCGGAGTGTACCAGTCGTTATAATAGTCAATCAGCTTACTCAAACGTGGGTTTTTCAGGTGTTCCGGCAATCCGATGATAGGACGTGCGTAAGGGTGTCCTTCGTATGCTTTGCTGGAAATAAATTCCTGCTGTACGCTTCCTGGATCATCCTTATACATATTGTATTCTTCGTATACACTTTCCAATTCGGTCTGGAAAGTACGGAATACCGGGTTGATCATACGTTGTGAGTAGATTTCCAGCCATTTATTGATTTGGTAAGGGGGGAATGAGTTGTGATAATAAGTCACATCGAAACTTGTTCCGGCATTCAATCCCTTTCCACCCATACTTTCTATCAGATTCATGAATTCGGTAGATACACTTACTTTAGCGGCTTCTACTGTCAGTTCATTGATTTCTTTAGCGAGGGCTTCTTTCTTTACGGGATCGGCTTCATCCGCCATTTCATCGTACTTGGCAATGATTTTATCATAAAGCGGCTTTTCAGTAGCCCAGTCCAGAGCCCCGATCTTGTCGGTACCCTTAAACATTACGTGCTCCAGGTAGTGTGCCAGTCCGGTATATTCTGCCGGATCGTTCACTGAGCCTGTTCGGCAGGCCACAATACCATATACATCCGATTTGGTGTTGTCTTCCCATATATATACGGAAAGGCCATTCTTCAGCTTGAATGCTTTCAGCCCTTGACCGTATGACGGCAGAGCGATAGCCATGATAGCCAGAAGAATAATGGAATTAATAATTCGTCTCATAAAATAAAGTGTTTTTAAATAAAGTGTTTTTGCTATATGTAGGCAAAACTATAAAAAAATCACAAACACTTTACGAAATCTTCGGAAAAAGATACGCTTTTTTTTAAAAAGACCACCAGAAAACTCTCAAAATGGGGGTGAAAACTGTCATTTGATAGTTTTTGCCCTAAATAAAAACAAAACTCGACCCCTCGGAAACTTGAAACTTCCCTATACTTGCAATCGTGAATTTAAAATAATTATTAACTATTTAAAAGAGCAAAGTATGAATACCTACAGTTTTAGGAAGGATTTGATTAGTGTGCAAGAAGAACTGCTTCGCTTTGCATATAAGTTGACAGCCGATAAAGAGGAGGCGAATGATTTATTGCAGGAAACCTCACTCAAAGCGTTGGATAACGAAGACAAGTACATGCCCGATACAAATTTCAAAGGGTGGATGTACACCATTATGCGGAATATCTTTATTAATAATTACCGCAGAATCGTTCGCGAACAAACTTTCGTGGACCAGACAGATAACCTTTATCATTTAAACCTGCCGCAAAACTCTGGTTTTGCAAGCGCCGAAGGAACTTATGATTTGAAAGAGATGCACCGCATTGTCAATTCATTACCCCGAGATTATAAAGTCCCCTTCTCCATGCACGTTTCCGGTTTCAAGTATCGTGAAATAGCCGATCGGCTCGGATTGCCTTTAGGAACTGTCAAAAGCCGCATATTCTTTACCCGCCAGCGGCTACAACAAGAATTGAAAGACTTTGTTTAAAAACTACAGGTTAGGCTGCGAGCTTGACTATGAGCCTCTTACAGTGTGATTCTGTAAATTAAGCCTATATGGCTTTAACCGAATAGCCCAGGGCACTGCCCTGGGTATATTTATGTGTACGCATTGGTGAAGACTGCTTGAATTGTGAAGAAATGAAGTTTTGCTTTCAATATGATATAAAACATAACTTTTATAATAAATATTTAGCTCTTATTTTGACTATATGTCATAATAAACCCCTATATTTGTACTTATTAAGTTAACTTACTAATTCATATATGTTAAACCGCTAACTACCGACTGCGATGAAAAAAGAAATTAAATTCAGTCTTGTTTACCGTGACATGTGGCAATCTTCCGGTAAATATCAACCTCGTGTAGACCAATTGGTACGTATCGCCCCCTTAATTATTGAAATGGGGTGTTTTGCCCGTGTGGAAACTAACGGAGGGGCTTTTGAGCAAGTGAATCTGTTGTATGGCGAAAATCCCAACAAGGCCGTACGTGCTTTTACTAAACCTTTTAATGAAGCAGGTATACAGACACATATGCTGGATCGTGGTCTGAATGCTCTGCGTATGTATCCGGTACCTGCCGATGTACGTCGTTTGATGTATCATGTGAAGCATGCACAGGGGGTAGATATTACTCGTATTTTCTGTGGATTGAATGAAACGCGCAATATCATTCCTTCTATAAAGTATGCATTGGAAGCAGGTATGATACCACAAGCTACACTGTGTATCACGCATTCGCCTGTACATACAGTGGAGTATTACGCTCATGTTGCTGATCAGCTGATTGAAGCCGGAGCACCCGAAATCTGTCTGAAAGATATGGCAGGTATCGGTCGTCCGGGTATGCTGGGGCGATTGACGAAAACAATTAAAGAGAGGCATCCGGAAGTGATCATTCAATATCATGGTCATAGTGGGCCGGGCCTGTCGATGGCATCTATTCTTGAAGTCTGTGAGAATGGAGCTGATATCATTGATGTAGCTATGGAACCGATGTCCTGGGGTAAAGTACATCCGGATGTGATTTCGGTGCAGGCTATGTTGAAAGATCTGGGTTTCCAGGTGCCGGACATCAATATGAAAGCCTATATGAAAGCGCGTGCCATGACGCAGGAATTTATAGATGATTTCCTGGGTTATTTCATGGATCCTACGAATAAACATATGTCCTCTTTGTTGCTGAAATGTGGACTTCCCGGTGGTATGATGGGTTCTATGATGGCGGATCTGAAGGGGGTACATTCAGGAATAAATATGATACTGAGAGGGAAAAACGAGCCTGAACTTAGTATCGATGATTTACTGGTGATGCTTTTCGACGAAGTGGAATATGTATGGCCTAAATTAGGTTATCCACCACTGGTGACACCTTTCAGCCAGTATGTGAAGAATGTTGCGTTGATGAACGTTATGCAACTGGTGAAAGGTGAGGAGCGCTGGACGATGATAGATAATCATACTTGGGATATGATTCTGGGTAAGAGCGGACGTCTGCCGGGTGAACTGGATCCTGAGATTGTAGAACTCGCAAAGTCCAAAGGTTATGAGTTTGTAGATACAGATCCGCAGTTGAATTATCCGGATGCACTGGATGAGTTCCGGAAGGAAATGGATGATAATAACTGGGAATATGGTGACGATGATGAAGAACTCTTTGAGTTAGCCATGCACGACCGCCAGTATCGTGACTATAAGTCAGGTGCTGCCAAGAAGCGTTTTGAGGATGAGTTACAACGTGCTAAGGATGCCGCCATGGTGAAAAATGGATATTCGGAAGAAGAAATAAAAAAACTGAAACGTGCCAAAGCTGACCCGATACTTGCTCCGGATAAAGGACAGGTACTGTGGGAAGTATCCGTTGAAGGTCCTTCTGTTGCTCCGTTCATCGGGCGTAAATACCAGCACGATGAAGTATTCTGCTACCTTTCCACTCCGTGGGGAGAATACGAGAAAATACCGACCGGATTTACCGGACGTGTCGTAGAGATATGTGCCAAGCAGGGTGATACTGTGAATAAGGGCGATGTGATCGCTTATATCCAGAGGAGCGATATCTTTGCGTAATTAGGGATTAGTGAGTGATTAGTGGTAAGTGATTAGTGATTAGCAGGCTGCGCTATGATGCCGCAGGAGCTAATCACTAATCACTTACCGTTAATCACTTATTAACCCACTTTTTTATCGTCTCCTTTAGTACCTCCTGTGTGAAAGGTTTAGTCAGGAAATCGTTGCACCCCACTTCAAGTGCTGCTTTACGGTCATGATCATAGGCAAAAGCAGTCAGGGCGATGATGGGGATATCGGGTGATAGTTCACGGATGATTCTTGTTGCATCCAGTCCGCCGAGGTTCGGCATTTTCATATCCATCAGGATAATATCCGGATTTAATTCCACAAACATATTGACGGCTTCCATTCCATCTTTGGCACGTTCCAAGTGATATTCTTTTCCTAAGATGGCTTTGATCAGGATATAATTACTGTCGGTATCTTCGGCTATCAGGATTGTTTTCATTAGAGAACTTTCAGGTGTAGCTTGACTCTTTTCAGTTGTTTCTTTTGGTTCATTGGCTGTCGATCCACTCTCTTCAAGTACAGTTTCAGGCATTTCTTTTTCTTCCTCTTTGGCAATCTTTGCAGGCAGGTTAAAGGTGAAAGTAGTACCTTTCCCCAATTCGGAAGTCACGGAGATTGTTCCGCCCAGACGTTCAATGATGGTCTTGCAGATTGCTAACCCTAATCCTGTACCCTGTGCAAAATTGTTTGCTTTCACAAACCGTTCGAATACTTTTCCTATCTTTTCGGGAGCAATACCTGTTCCTGTATCAGTTACATGGAAAATGATATTTCCCCCTTCTTGGTGGTATCCATAACTAATACTGCCACGAGTTGTGAACTTGAATGCATTTCCTATCAGGTTTGATATAACCTGGAAAATACGATTCTTGTCCGAATCGATGCGAATATCTTCATCCGAAGGTTCAAATACCAACTCAACACCGGAAGGACAACGGAATACATGGGCATCATGAATCTCTTTACAAAGCGGATGTAGGCGTACGGGAGCAATGCTGAATTCAACAATTCCGGCTTCTATCTTTGATAAATCCAGTATTTCGTTGATGAGTTGCAGCAGACGTTCGTTGTTAGCTTCCACTATGTTGTAATATTCTTTGCGTTCCTCTGTATTTTCACTTTCGGCGATGATGCGTGAGAAACCGACAATGGCATTGAGTGGCGTACGTATTTCATGGCTCATATTGGCAAGGAAAGCTGATTTGAGCTGATCGGAAGTTTCCGCTCTTTCTTTGGCAACCATTAATTCCCGTTTCATCAGTTCCATGTTGGTGATGTCCCATTCTATATTCAATAAGATGGGGGAGAAGTCGTTACTCTCTATCTTCATCTTCCGTTTGTCAAGGAAAAGAGGCTGCCCGGTGCCATCACGTTCTTCTGCTATCCAGTGCATCTCTTGTCCAGTAGAAGCTATTTCGATGTCCTGACGGCGTTTTTCCTGTGCAATATCCAAAGGGTAGAAATCGAAGTCATCTTTCCCCAGGGCCTCTTGCATGGTAATTTCACGGTTGTACGACTCACGGTTGCGATATAAGTATTTAAAGCCGTTTTTGATGTCCTTTACGACAATGCCTGCGGGCAGATATTCAATGATCTTGTCCAATATCTGGTTAAAGCGTTTGATTTGCTGCTCGTGACTGATGCGTTGGGAAATATCCCGGCCGAATGCCCAGATCGTTCCTTCGCCTTCATCGCTGATAATACAATATGCATTGCCTTCATATGCCAGCACTTCGGGGTATAATGGTAGAGGGTTATACATGGTGGTACTCTGTTTCTTGTCTCCATTCTTAATGGAAACAACCATCTTTTTCCACTCTTCTCTGTTGTGGGCATACGAACCGATTTCATAAATCTTTAGTTGGGTGATGTCGTCCGTATTGCTCAGATTGTGGTGCTGTTTAAACTGGCGGTTAGCGAATATCAACGTACCGTCTTCATGGGCTGCAAAGATGTCTTCCGTAGAATTATTGATGGCATGCGTCAGCAAGTTGATATCGTTACGCCTTTGCTGTATGTCGGTGATATTCTGTATATATCCTTCCAGGGTGACATTGCCATCTTTGTAACGTTCGCGAGTAAAAGCTTTCAGGCGGATATAGAAAACTTTTTTATCTAAGGATATACGATAGTCTATGCTTTCTTCTATGTTTCCTTTCACATTCTGGGTGAGCCAGTTGCTGAAACTTTCTCTATCTTCGGGAAGAATAAGATTCAGGTAGTCAGATAGGGGAATATTCTGTTCTTCTTCCGTACACATGATGCCTGTCTGCCCTGTATAACCAAATTCTTTAGTACTGGTATCGTATATCCATCTGCCTATAAGGGCGGCTTTTTGTATCTCATACAGTTCCCGGTTTCTTCTTTCCAGTTCCAATTTGCGTTGGCTACGTTCCGTGATGTCACGGTATTGGCATAATATCAGGTCACCATAGGGTTGCATGATACATTTGAAGAAATAATTTCTACCCCGCAATGTGAGTTCATAATTGCGGGTTGATTTTGTTTTCCGGAGTAAAACTTTCTTGAATTCCGGATAAAATTCACGGTATGTACTGGCGGGTAACAGGGCAAGTAAATTCTTGCCGAGTAGTTTTTCCTCTTTTATGAACCATAAATCTACATTATGGATAGCTATATCTACACATATACCATTTTTGTCCATGAGTATCAATGTATCTGATACCATGTTCAATAGTTTTTCGGAGTTATTTGTGTCTTTCAGGATGCTTTTCATGTCTTTTTGTGTATTTAGATTTATTGATGAACAGTGGCTTTATTGTCCTGCCCTTCGTGCTTTTTCCCAAGCTCCGCTACTGTTGTCTTTGCGTTTACTCAGGTATCGGAATCCCCTTATTACATTGACGTTCATAAAGAGGAAGTAATAAGGAATAAAGAGTATTTTGTTTTTGATATGCTTTCTTGAGAGGATATATCCCCAGATCCCCATCAGGTAAAATAGAATCTGTAGTCCTAAAATAACGGCATAGAATAGCGGACAACTGCTGGTAAAGAGTAATATAACGTTAAGAGGGAGCAGTAAGAATAAGAGGATAGGAGTGATAGACCATCGCAGAACACGATGGGATACATATTGGAAATTAAGCCAGCCATAGCGGAATGGATTCAACAATGGACGCAATCGCCAGATAGACTGTAATCCTCCGGCTGCGATGCGTACTTTACGTTTTTCTTCTTCCTGCATATCGGCAGAGCCACCTTCAGTGGCATAAGCAGCAGCGCAATAAGCGATGGTGTAACCGCGCATAGCTATACGAAGAGAGAGGATGAAATCATCGAGTAAGGTATCCGTTTTCATGTCTTCGAACAAATCGCTGCGTACAGCGAATAGCTCTCCGGCAGCTCCTACGGCTGAATAAAGGCGTGAATCGAGTGCTTTCAAAGTCGACTCATATTTCCAGTAAATGCCTTCTCCACCTGAAGCGGCATTATCTTTGCTTTGTACGGCAATACGTTTTTCGCCAGCCACACAACCTACCTTGGGATTGACAAAGGCATGAACGATTTCACGCAGAGCTTCCCGGTTCAGGTGTGTATTAGCATCAGTGAATATGACGAGTGGCGTTTTGACAAACTTCATTCCCCGGTTGAGGGCAGCGGTTTTTCCCTGCCGTTGGGGCTGATGGAGTACGGTGGCCTGAGGCCAACGTGAGAGGCGCTCGTTGGTATGGTCGTTACTGCCATCGGTTACCCAGAATATTTGCAGTTTCTCAGTAGGATAGTCTAAATCCAGACAGTTCTGCATTTTTTCGTCTACAACGTCTTCTTCGTTGTAAGCTGCAATAAAGAGTGTGAGTTCGGGCAGCTTTTCATCAGGAGGCATGGGGTAGTGGATCGGCTTACGGAAAGTTTCCTTTATCTTAACCAGGATGTATAATACAATTCCATATCCTATATAAGTGTAGAATACGATAAAAAGGCTTATCCAGAATAATATCTCGAAAGTTCTCATTATGAAGTTGTTTAAGGTAAACAAATAATAATGCTCAAAAGTATGGATAATCTTTTACTGATGCAAGAAAAGGAGGAAGATTTATCAAAACGCTTCTGTCATATTGAAATAAAACAGCGTTTGGTTGTTGACTGTATTTTTGCCCAAATCAAGACGTACATTCATACGGGGCTGTACTTCAATACGTAATCCAACACCGTAGTTGGGAAGTACACCTTCTATCTTGCCGGGAGTGGGGCCCATGAATCCGCAACCCGTCCAGGCTACGAAACCTATATGGTTGAGCATACGCTTCAGCCAGGTGCTCTTATCGGTATTTATCATCTGGCGATACTCCGCCATGACCACATGGGAAGACTTGTCACGATATTGTCCCATATAATAACCACGCAGGTCGAAAGGAGTTCCGGTAAGCATGTATTGTGTCAAAGGTACATCTCCAAACACATTTTTAGTTTGTGCGGTCCAGGCGATGACTTTACGTTTACCGACAGTCTTATATTGACGATAGTCTATCTCCAGGCGATAAAAGTTTTCATCGCTCCCGAGAAATTTGGTATACATCATTCCACGAAAATCGAGGTACATGCCCGAGTAGGCATTGGAGGGAATATCACGGCTGTCGTAAGTCAGCAGAAAACCAAGTCCGGAATTGAAATTCTTGTAACCTTTCTCGGTACCTCCGGCTGCCTTGTAGGACGGTTCGTCTACCAGATATTTGGCAGGTTCTGTAATATCGTCATAGTTGATGTCTATCTGTGGTCCGGCAAATATATTGCTGTTGCCTAAGCGGAAAAGGAACCAGGGATTGAACTGGATACCACTGTAGCGGTATTGGCTGGTGCTGTCGCTACGAACATAATTCTTATTTGTACCGTAGCCCAGACCGTAGAAATTATCTTCTGTGTTCTTATAAGCAAACTTTCCGAAGATGCGGAAACGGTCACCTTTAAAAAAGAGTTGAGGCTTGGAAAAGAGGTTGATACCACCATTGAACAAGAAAGCGATGGCTACGGGAACCACGGAACGTAACTGTGTAGTGTCACTGGGATTCATGCGGAAAGTCATCAAAGCACTGCCGCCAAGTACTGCACCAAAATCGGGAGTATAACTCGGACCACCCAAAATATTATAATGCAAGTTTCGTTTTGCTACTTTTTGTTTACGCAATTCACGCTTAGTCAATGCAGGAGTCGTATCGTTGCCAGTAATAATCAAATTCATTCCTTCCTGAGCGGAAAGTGCTGTTACTGAAAACAGTAACGTAATAATACCTATTATATATCTTTTCATATCATACGAATGAGGGTGCAAAGAAAACTAATAAATTTGAATTAGTTTTCAATTCAAAAGACAATAAATCTAAAGATTTTACTAAAAGTTTCAAAAAAGCCATTAATTTTGCATCTAATCAAAGAGCTGACAGTGAGAATTGCCAATGGCCTTTTTTCGAAGTATCGGACATTTAGACCAATATAAGACCATCCCCGTACCCGGTCCGTGTCTGGTCCACACCAAAGCCGTACCAAGTCCAAGTTCTTAGACACGGAGCAAGTACGGACTTGATAGATGGCAGGCCTGTAGAAGACAGGAAAAATAGACCAATTACTATACAAACCATATATATTATGAATAAACGAATTTTATCAGTTTTTGTTTTCAGTGCCGCTTTATTTTCCATGCAGGCACAAGACGGAAAAGGGGGAATCAGCGAAACTATGCTGAACCAGATTAAACAGAGCTATCAAGGCACCACTGCCGATAAGGCTCTTCGTAATGCCATCGGAAACAATGACATTCGTAAACTTGCACTGAATCAGGAGAATCTGACAGGAATGGATACTCATTTTTCTGTGAAGGTAAACTCCAAGGGAATTACAGATCAGAAGTCGTCCGGACGTTGTTGGCTCTTCACCGGACTGAACGTGATGCGTGCCAAGACTATTGCCAAATATGATTTTCAATCTTTTGAATTTTCGGAGATTTATCCTTTCTTCTGGGATCAGTTGGAGAAAGCCAATCTTTTCCTGCAGGGTATTATTGACACCCGTGAAGAGCCTATGAGCGACAAAACAGTGGAATGGCTTTTTCAACATCCTTTGAGTGATGGAGGAACATTTACGGGAGTTGCCGATATTGTCAGCAAATACGGTCTGGTGCCTAAAGAAGCTATGCCGGAAACCAATAGCAGTGATAATACTTCGCGTATGGCAAATCTGGTTTCTTTGAAATTGAAGGAATACGGCTTGCAATTGCGTGACCTTGCTGCTAAAGGAGCAAAACCGGCAGCATTGGATAAAGAGAAAACAACGATGCTCGGTACTATCTATCGTATGTTGGTGCTGAATCTGGGTGTTCCACCTACAGAGTTCGATTATGTACGTAAGGATGCCAAGGGCAATCCTGCGGAGACCGAACATCACACTCCGATGTCTTTCCTGAAGAAATATGGTGATGAGAATCTGCTGGGTAATTATGTGATGGTAATGAACGACCCTTCCCGTGAATACTACAAATGCTATGAGATAGACTATGACCGCCACCGTTACGACGGTAAAAACTGGACATATGTAAACCTGCCTGTAGAAGATATCAAAGAAATGGCTATTGCTTCTTTGAAGGACAGTACCATGATGTATTTCTCTTGTGATGTGGGTAAGTTCCTGAATTCCGAACGTGGTTTGCTCGATGTGAAGAACTATGATTACGAATCGCTTATGGGCACTACTTTCAATATGGATAAGAAACAACGTATCCAGACTTTTTCCAGCGGTTCTTCTCATGCCATGACTCTTATGGCGGTAGATTTGAATAAGGACGGAAAGCCTGTGAAGTGGATGGTGGAAAATAGCTGGGGGCCTGCAAGCGGTTATCAGGGGCATTTGATCATGACGGATGAATGGTTCGATGAATATATGTTCCGTCTGGTCTTGGAAACTAAGTATGTGCCTGCTAAGGTAATGGATATATTCAAACAGAAACCTATTCGTCTGCCGGCTTGGGATCCTATGTTTGCGGAAGAAAATTAAACAATATTTGTTTTCTTAGCAGGGAATTAATACCCGGTCAACAAGAAGTTAAGAGTTTGTCAGCAAGAAGTTAATTCCTTGTCGACAAACTCTTAACTTCTTGTAATGCTTTAATAACCAAATAGTATGGATGATTTCTTTTTCTTGACTGTGTAGATAGGGATATTGCGGAAAGAGAGAGGATATTGTGAAGGGTGTTTGGGAAGCTGCTGATTGCCCTTGTTGCCATCGTGTTCGTTAACGAAAGGAATTACGGAAATTTCTCCGTAATTCCTTTTGTTTTTGCTCTTTATTCACGTTCTTTTTTGCTACTTTTGCGGCAAATTAATGAAACCATTATTTTAAATAAACGCATGGCAAATGTAATTAAGTTACGTAAAGGCCTTGACATCAACCTGAAAGGTAAAGCCTCTCAAGAGTTAATGTCTGTGAAAGAACCGGGATTCTACGCATTGGTTCCCGATGATTTTACAGGTGTCACTCCGAAAGTGGTAGTCAAAGAACAGGAATATGTGATGGCCGGAGGACCCTTGTTTATCGACAAGAATCATCCTGAATTGAAATTTGTTTCGCCCGTTAGCGGCGTAGTGACAAGTGTGGAGCGCGGCGCACGCCGTAAAGTGCTGAACATTGTCGTTGAAGCTGCAGCCGAGCAAGACTATGAAGAATTCGGTAAGAAAGACGTGAATGCCCTGAATGGCGAGTCGGTGAAAGCTGCATTGCTGGAAGCCGGTATGTTTGCGTTCATCCGTCAGCGTCCCTATGATGTGATTGCTGATCCGACGATGTATCCGAAAGCTATCTTTGTTTCGGCCTTCGACAGTAACCCGCTGGCACCTGATTTTGAATTCGCCCTGAAAGGCGAGGAAGCAAACTTCCAAACAGGATTGGACGCTCTTTCCAAAATGGCAAAGACGTATTTAAGTATTAGTGTAAAACAAAAGGCAGCAGCGTTGACGCAAGCCAGGAATGTAACGATTACCGCATTTGACGGACCGAATCCGGCCGGCAATGTAGGCGTACAGATTAACCATATTTCACCTGTTGTAAAGGGTGAAACCGTATGGACAATTGGTGCGGAAGCTGTTATATTCATCGGACGTCTGTTCAATACAGGTCGTGTGGACATGACACGCAAAGTTGCTGTAACAGGTTCCGAAGTATTGAAACCTGCTTACTGTAAACTGAAAGTCGGTGCTCTGCTGACAAACGTATTCAGTGGAAACGTGACTACCGGTAGAGATTTACGCTACATCAGTGGTAATGTACTTACAGGTAAAAAAGTGAATCCGAACGGTTTTCTTGGCGCTTTTGACAGCCAGTTGACAGTGATTCCCGAAGGTGACGATATTCACGAAATGCTGGGCTGGATTATGCCGCGTTTCAATCAGTTCAGTGTGAACCATTCTTATTTCAGCTGGTTGCTGGGTAATAATAAGGAATATGTGCTTGATGCCCGTATCAAGGGTGGTGAACGTCATATGATCATGTCTAATGAATACGATAAAGTGTTCCCGATGGACATCTTCCCTGAATATCTGGTAAAAGCTATCATAGCAGGTGATATTGACCGTATGGAAGCTTTGGGTATTTATGAGGTAGCTCCTGAGGATTTTGCCCTTTGCGAATTCGTATGTTCTTCGAAGGTAGAAGTTCAACGCATTGTTCGTGCAGGACTTGACATGCTCCGTGCTGAAATGGCCTAATTCAATTAAAAATCAAGAATTAAAAATTAAAGATGAAAGCGTTAAGAAATTATCTCGACAAGATAAAGCCGAACTTTGAAGAGGGCGGCAAATTCCACGCATTCCAGTCTGTGTTCGACGGATTCGAAACATTCCTGTTCGTCCCCAGCACGACTTCGAAATCGGGAACGCATATTCACGACGCTATCGACAGCAAGCGCATTATGTCGATGGTGGTCATTGCGTTGGTACCGGCGTTGCTGTTCGGTATGTATAACGTAGGTTACCAGCACTTCCATGCTACCGGTGCTACGGGTAGTTTTATTGAAATGTTTGCCTACGGTTTTCTGGCTGTATTGCCTAAAATCATTGTTTCTTATGTAGTAGGTTTGGGCATTGAGTTCGTTGTGGCTCAATGGAAGAAAGAAGAAATCCAGGAAGGTTTCCTTGTTTCCGGTATTCTTATCCCTATGATTGTTCCGGTAGACTGCCCGCTGTGGATTCTGGCGGTGGCTACTGCATTCTCTGTAATTTTTGCAAAGGAAGTATTCGGTGGTACAGGTATGAACGTATTCAACGTTGCCCTGATCACTCGTGCATTCCTTTTCTTTGCATATCCTACGAAGATGTCCGGTGATGCTGTTTGGGTATCAGGTGACACAATCTTCGGTCTGGGACAAGCTGTTGACGGACTGACCGTAGCTACTCCGCTGGGTGCTGCTGCTACTTCGGGGGCTGTGCCGCCATTCTCCTGGGATATGGTGACGGGTTTGATACCGGGTTCTATTGGTGAGACCAGTGTGATTGCCATTGCTTTAGGTGCTATCCTGTTGCTGGCAACAGGTATTGCAAGCTGGAAGACAATGTTTTCTGTATTCGTTGGTGGTGCGTTCATGGCTTGGGTATTCAATGCTATTGGTCCTGACACTCCGATGGCTCAAATGCCTTGGTACGAACATCTCGTGCTGGGTGGTTTCTGTTTTGGTGCTGTGTTTATGGCTACAGACCCTGTAACTTCGGCACGTACTGAGACGGGTAAGTATATCTTCGGTTTCCTGATTGGTGTTATGGCAATCGTAATCCGTGTACTGAACCCAGGTTATCCCGAAGGTATGATGCTTGCCATCCTGCTGATGAACATCTTCGCTCCGCTGATTGACTACTGTGTAGTACAAGGTAATATCAGCCGTCGCGAAAAACGTGCAATTAAGTCTAACAATTAAAATACCGTAAGAAAATGAATACCAATAGTAATAGTTATACTATCATTTATGCTTCGGTAATGGTTGTTATCGTTGCATTCTTGCTGGCATTCGTTAGTTCCTCTCTGAGAAGCATTCAGGATAAAAATGTGGAACTGGATACGAAGAAGCAAATTCTCGCTGCACTGAACATTAAGAATGTGGAAGATGCCGAGGCTGAATATAATAAATATGTAAAAGGCGATATGCTGATGAACGTAGACGGTACATTGACCGAGAATACCGGTGAATTTGCTACTGGCTACGAAAAAGAAGCTAAAGAACACCAACGTCTGCACGTATTCGTAGCAGAAGTGAATGGAGAAAAGAAATATGTGTTCCCTGTTTACGGTGCCGGTCTTTGGGGTGCTATCTGGGGATATGTTGCACTGAACAGTGATAAGGATACCGTTTATGGTGTTTACTTCTCTCATGCTAGTGAAACTCCGGGTCTGGGTGCTGAAATCGCCGGACAACAATTCCAAGACGAATTCCTGGGTAAGAAAACACTGGAAAACGGTGAAGTAACTCTGGGAGTTGTGAAGAACGGTAAGGTAGATAAACCTGATTATCAGGTGGACGGTATCTCCGGTGGTACAATTACATCTGTAGGTGTAGACGTTATGTTGAAAACCTGTCTGAATAGTTACAAGAGTTTTTTAACCAATAATGATGAGGAATAAGGATATGGGACAGTTATTTTCAAAGAAAAATAGAGAAGTATTCTCAACTCCGCTGGGTATGAACAACCCTGTTACCGTACAGGTACTGGGTATTTGTTCTGCATTGGCTGTAACTGCCAAACTGGAACCTGCCATCGTAATGGGGCTTTCGGTAACAGTGATTACGGCTTTCTCCAATGTGGTTATTTCACTATTGCGCAAGACTATCCCCAACCGTATCCGTATCATCGTTCAGTTGGTTGTGGTAGCCGCTTTGGTAACCATTGTGAGTGAAGTTTTGAAAGCTTTTGCTTATGATGTAAGTGTACAGCTTTCTGTTTATGTAGGTTTGATTATTACAAACTGTATCCTGATGGGACGTCTGGAAGCATTTGCCATGCAGAACGGTCCGTGGGAATCTTGCCTGGATGGTATAGGTAACGGTTTGGGATATGCTAAGATTTTGATTATCGTAGCTTTCTTCCGTGAACTGTTAGGCTCGGGTACATTGCTCGGTTTCAATATCCTGAACCATGAATGGCTGACAAACTTGGGTTATGTGAACAATGGCTTGATGCTGATGCCGCCGATGGCTTTGATTATCTGCGCTTGCATCATCTGGTATCAACGTGCTCGTCACAAAGAATTGCAAGAAAAGTAAGTTTAATAATTATGAATGATAAATAATGAATGATGAATGGCTGTGCAGTGCAAAGGCTCGTACATTCTCTAAATTCATAATTAATAATTCATAATTCATAATTAATTAAAGCATGGAACATTTAATAAGTTTATTTGTCCGCTCCATATTTGTGGACAACATGATATTCGCATTCTTCCTGGGTATGTGCTCTTACTTAGCTGTATCCAAGAATGTGAAGACTGCTGTAGGACTGGGTATCGCCGTAACTTTTGTATTGGTGGTTACGCTTCCGGTCAACTATTTATTGCAGACCAAGGTGCTGGCTGCCAATGCTATCATTGATGGCGTTGACCTCAGCTTCCTGAGTTTTATCCTTTTTATTGCTGTAATTGCCGGTATCGTGCAGTTGGTAGAGATGGTTGTGGAACGTTTTAGTCCTTCTCTCTACGCTTCACTGGGTATCTTCCTGCCGCTGATTGCTGTAAACTGTGCCATCATGGGTGCTTCTCTGTTCATGCAGCAGCGCATCAATGTAGGTGAGAGTGATCCGAAGTACATCGGTGATGTATGGGATTCTATCTCTTATGCATTGGGCTCTGGTATTGGCTGGTTGCTGGCTATTGTTGGTTTGGCAGCTATCCGTGAAAAAATGGCTTACTCTGACGTGCCCGATGCACTGAAAGGTTTGGGTATTACGTTCATTACAGTAGGTCTGATGGCAATGGCATTCATGTGTTTCTCTGGTTTGAACATCTAATAAAGAAAGGAATAGAACAATGGATATGAATTTAATATTAGCGAGCATTGGAGTATTCCTGGTGGTTATTCTGCTGCTTGTCGTTATCCTGCTGGTTGCCAAGAATTTCCTGGTACCCTCAGGTAATGTAAAACTGACTATAAATGGTGACAATGTACTGGATGTGGAGTCTGGTGCTACGTTGCTGAATACATTGTCTGTGAATGGAGTATTCCTTTCTTCCGCTTGTGGTGGTAAGGGTTCTTGCGGACAGTGTAAATGCCAGGTACTGGATGGTGGCGGTGAGATTCTGCCGTCTGAGGTTCCTCATTTTAGCCGTAAACAGGTACAGGATCACTGGCGTCTGGGTTGTCAGGTGAAAGTAAAGAGCGATATGGCTATCAAGATTGATGAGTCTGTGCTTGGCGTAAAAGAGTGGGAGTGCGAAGTTATCTCCAACAAGAACGTGGCTACGTTCATCAAGGAGTTCATCGTTGCGTTGCCTAAGGGCGAACACATGGACTTTATCCCGGGCTCTTATGCACAGATTAAGATTCCTAAATACTCAATGGACTATAACAAGGACATTGATAAGAGTCTGATTGGTGATGAGTACTTGCCTGCATGGGAAAAATTCGGTTTGTTCACATTGAAGTGTGACAATAATGAAGAAACGATCCGTGCTTATTCTATGGCTAACTATCCGGCAGAAGGTGACCGTATCATGTTGACGGTACGTATCGCAACTCCGCCGTTCAAGCCGAAAGATCAGGGACAGGGCTTTATGGATGTGCCTGCAGGTATTGCTTCTTCTTATATCTTCACTTTGAAACCGGGTGATAAGGTAATCATGAGCGGTCCTTACGGAGACTTCCACCCGATCTTCGATTCTAAGAAGGAAATGATGTGGATTGGTGGTGGTGCCGGTATGGCTCCGTTGCGTGCACAAATCATGCACTTGACGAAGACATTGCATACTACTGACCGTAAGATGACTTACTTCTATGGTGCACGTGCCCTGAACGAAGTATTCTATCTGGAAGACTTCCTGCAAATAGAGAAGGATTTCCCGAACTTTACGTTCCATCTGGCATTAGACCGTCCGGATCCCGCAGCCGATGCAGCAGGCGTGAAGTATACTCCGGGCTTTGTGCATCAGGTAATTTACAATACATACCTGAAAGACCATGAAGCTCCTGAAGATATTGAATATTACATGTGTGGTCCTGGCCCGATGTCGAAGGCTGTTGAGAATATGCTCGACGATCTTGGTGTTCCGGCTCAGAATTTGATGTTCGATAACTTCGGCGGATAAAATTAGGCAAGGTTTATAAAAAACTTCGATATTTGTAGAAACTCCTGCAAGGCTACGGCTACGCAGGAGTTTTTTTGTTATCTTTGACCCGTTATCGAAAAAGAATGTTATGGAAATTCAGGATATACTGCGTAATCTGCAAATAGAACAACTCACCCCGATGCAGGAAGCAACTCGGGAGGCTTATCATGAAAATAAAGATTTGGTGCTACTCTCACCTACAGGTTCGGGTAAAACACTGGCTTTTCTTCTCTCGTTGGTACAATCATTAAAGACGAATGTGCAAGGTGTACAGGCCGTTGTGTTGGTACCTTCGCGGGAACTGGCATTGCAAATTGAAACTGTATTTAAATCCATGGGAACTCCCTTTAAGGCTATGAGTTGTTATGGTGGCCGTCCTGCTATGGAGGAACATAGGACGATGAAAGGTATCAATCCTTCAGTCATTATCGGTACACCGGGGCGAATGAATGATCATTTGAGAAAAGAGAATTTTGATGCGGGTACTGTTACTACATTAGTAATAGATGAGTTTGATAAATGTCTTGAATTTGGTTTCCATGACGAGATGGCGGAAGTTATCGGACAGTTGCCTTCATTAAAAAAGCGTATATTACTTTCAGCTACAGATGCTGAAGAAATTCCCCAATTTGCCGGAGTGGGAGGGGATTCCCAATCTTCAGCCTCCAATTCTCAACTGGTTAAGCTTAACTTTCTTGATCCCGATGCTCTTGCCCCTCGTCTGAAGTTACATAAAGTTGTTTCTCCCGAAAAAGATAAGCTGGAAACACTGTACAATTTGCTTTGTACGCTTGGTTATCATTCCACTCTTGTATTTTGTAACTATCGTGATAGTGTGGAGCGCGTCACCGGATACCTGCAAGCTAAGAAGTTCTCGTGTGATATGTTTCACGGGGGCATGGAACAGCCTGACCGTGAGCGGGCACTCTATAAATTCCGCAATGGTAGTTGTGCGGTATTAATTTCTACCGATCTTGCTGCCCGCGGACTGGATATTCCAGGCATCGAAAATGTGGTGCATTATCATCCTCCCGTGAATGAAGAAGCCTACACTCATCGTAATGGGCGTACGGCGCGTTGGGAGGCATCAGGAAACGCCTATTTGATTCTGCATGAAGAAGAATTTGTACCGGAATATATTTCTGACGATATTGAAACTTACGAATTTCCGGAGGTACTTCCTAAGCCTGCTAAACCTCGTTGGGCTACCTTATATATAGGTAAAGGAAAAAAAGATAAATTGAATAAAATCGATATTGTAGGTTTTCTATATAAGAAAGGTGGAATGACACGTGAAGACGTCGGACAGGTAGATGTGAAAGAACATTATGCTTTTGTTGCTGTGCGCCGTAGCAAAATAAAGCAATTGCTCACACTGATACGTGGTGAAAAAATCAAAGGAATAAAGACGATAATAGAGGAGGCTAAGTAAGCTTTCTTATAAATATTCACTTTATTTGCATATATTCTTCTGAATATAAAGTAATAAATCCTCAATACTTTTAGTTTCTCTAAAAGTATTGTTCTTGATAAGTATGGATAACAAAATGGTGCATATATCCTGTATAAACCATTAAAAAGTAAGCTAAATGCGCTATTAAAATGGAATTTCATTATGAAAGGTTTGTTTTAAAGAAATATTTCCGTAATTTCGCAAGGTCTAAAGACACTAATGAACGAAATTGTATAACCAAAACAAACTTCAAATGAAAAAGCATAATTTCAATGCAGGACCTTCTATTCTTCCTCGTGAGGTGATTGAGGATACGGCAAAAGCTATTCTCGATTTCAATGGTTCAGGCCTCTCACTGATGGAAATCAGCCACCGTGCTAAAGACTTTCAACCCGTTGTGGATGAAGCTGTAGCATTATTCAAAGAATTACTTAATATCCCTGAAGGGTATTCGGTACTGTTCTTGGGCGGTGGTGCCAGTTTGGAATTCTGCATGGTACCCTTCAACTTCCTTGAAAAGAAAGCTGCTTACCTGAATACGGGTGTATGGGCCAAGAAAGCCATGAAAGAAGCTAAGGCATTCGGTGAAGTAGTTGAAGTCGCTTCTTCCGCTGAATCTACTTATACTTATATTCCGAAGGACTATACAGTACCTGCTGATGCTGATTATTTCCACATCACAACCAACAACACTATTTATGGTACTGAACTTAAGGAAGATTTGAATGTAAACGTTCCGATGATTGCCGATATGTCTTCTGATATTTTCTCCCGTCCTATCGACGTGTCTAAATATATTTGTATCTATGGTGGTGCACAGAAGAATCTGGCTCCTTCCGGTGTTACATTTGTTATCGTGAAGAATGACGCTTTGGGTAAAGTATCCCGTTATATTCCGACAATGTTGAACTATCAGACACATATTGATAACGGTTCTATGTTCAATACTCCTCCGGTTGTTCCAATCTATGCTGCACTGCAGACTTTACGTTGGATCAAGGCACAGGGTGGTGTGAAAGAAATGGAACGTCGTGCTACTGAAAAGGCAGATATGCTGTATGCTGAAATCGACCGTAACAAAATGTTCGTAGGTACAGCTGCTAAAGAAGACCGTTCACGCATGAACATCTGTTTCGTGATGGCTCCTGAATACAAAGACCTGGAAGCTGACTTCATGAAGTTTGCAACAGAAAGAGGCATGGTGGGTATCAAGGGACACCGTTCAGTTGGCGGATTCCGTGCATCTTGCTATAATGCTATGCCGAAAGAAAGCGTACAGGCTTTGATTGACTGCATGCAGGAATTTGAGAAACTTCATTAATAATATTTATTCACCACAGAGTCATGCTGAGGTTTCACAGAGTTGTAAAACTCAGTGTTACTCAGTGAGACTCTGTGGTGAGTCTTTTTTAATATCATAGAATTATGAAAGTATTAATTGCAACAGACAAACCGTTTGCTAAAGTAGCTGTAGACGGTATTCGCAAAGAAATTGAAGCAGCAGGTTATGAACTTGCTTTGCTGGAGAAATATACAGAGAAAGCACAGTTACTGGATGCTGTGAAAGATGCCAATGCTATCATTATCCGTAGTGACATCATAGATGCCGAGGTGTTGGATGCAGCTAAAGAACTGAAGATTGTGGTACGTGCAGGTGCTGGTTACGATAATGTAGACCTGGATGCAGCCACTGCTCATGGTGTATGCGTAATGAACACTCCGGGACAGAACTCAAATGCCGTAGCCGAACTTGCTTTCGGCATGATGGTGATGGCTGTCCGTAATATGTATAACGGTACTTCCGGTACGGAACTGAAAGGTAAGAAACTGGGTATCCATGCATATGGTAATGTCGGTCGTAATGTAGCCCGTATTGCTAAAGGTTTCGGAATGGAAATCTATGCTTTCGATGCTTTCTGCCCGAAAGAAGTAATTGAAAAAGATGGTGTGACAGCTGTTGACTCTGCTGATGAGCTCTATTCTACTTGCAATGTAGTTTCATTGCATATTCCGGCTACTGCCGAAACAAAGAACTCTATCAACTATGCTCTGGTAAACAAGATGCCGAAGAATGGTGTATTGGTAAATACTGCCCGTAAAGAGGTTATCAATGAAGCAGAACTGATCCAGTTGATGGAGGAACGTGGTGACTTGAAATACATGACGGATATTATGCCTGCAGCTCATGAAACATTTGCTGCCAAGTTTGCCGGACGCTACTTCTCTACACCGAAGAAGATGGGTGCACAGACTGCTGAAGCTAATATCAATGCCGGTATTGCTGCTGCACAGCAGATTGTTGGCTTCCTGAAAGATGGTTGCGAGAAATTCCGCGTAAATAAGAAATAAGAATGAATAGTAAAACTGCCTATAAATTTGCAGTTGTCTATCTGACGATAGGTGCTGGTGTTTCTGCACTAAGCAGCATATTCAGAAAAGAACTTTCAGATTTCGCCCTCGGCTTTTGCGAGGGCGTATCTGTTGTATTGATATTAGGTAGTGCAATCTATTTGATAGTGCATTTCATGAAAAAGAAATCTCAATAATCCATTAAAAACACACCTTGACTTATGGCTATAATTAAACCTTTTAAAGGTATCCGTCCTCCACAGGACCTGGTGGAACAAGTTGCTTCCCGCCCGTATGATGTGCTGAACTCTGCAGAAGCGCGTGAAGAGGCGAAAGGAAACGAAAAATCCTTGTATCATATTATTAAACCCGAAATAGATTTTCCGGTAGGTACTGACGAACACGATGAGTGTGTCTATCAGAAAGCTGCTGAAAACTTCCAGATGTTTCAGGACAAAGGCTGGTTGGTTCAGGATGATAAAGAAAACTATTACGTCTATGCGCAGACCATGAATGGAAAGACGCAATATGGATTGGTAGTAGGTGCTTATGTTCCCGACTACATGAATGGTGTCATTAAGAAACATGAGTTGACCCGTCGTGATAAGGAAGAAGACCGAATGAAGCATGTCCGTGTGAACAATGCCAATATTGAGCCTGTATTCTTTGCTTATCCTGATAATGCTACACTGGATACTATTATCGCTCACTATACTGCCGGAAAACCGGTATATGACTTTATCGCTCCCGGAGATGGATTCGGACATACTTTCTGGATTATTGATAAACAGGAAGATATTGAGGCTATCACCAGAGAATTTGCTAAAATGCCTGCTCTTTATATTGCCGACGGACACCACCGTAGTGCTGCAGCAGCATTAGTAGGAGCAGAGAAAGCTAAACAGAACTCCAATCATACTGGAAATGAAGAGTACAATTACTTTATGGCTGTTTGTTTCCCGGCTAATCAATTAACGATTATCGACTATAATCGTGTTGTTAAAGACCTGAATGGCCTGACTCCGGAACAGTTCCTGACAGCTGTCAGCAAAAATTTCACAGTTGAAGAGAAAGGTACTGAAATCTATAAACCTGCTGGTCTGCATAACTTCTCTCTTTATCTGGATGGTACATGGTACAGTCTGACTGCTAAACCGGGTACTTACAATGATAATGATCCGATTGGTGTACTGGATGTTACCATTTCTTCTAATCTCATTTTGGATGAAATCCTTGGCATCAAGGATCTGCGCTCTGACAAACGTATTGATTTTGTTGGTGGTATCCGCGGTTTAGGTGAGTTAAAAAAACGTGTGGATAGTGGAGAAATGAAAGTTGCTTTAGCACTTTATCCTGTCAGCATGAAGCAGTTGATGGATATTGCAGATACAGGCAACATCATGCCGCCTAAGACAACGTGGTTTGAACCGAAACTGCGTTCGGGTTTGGTTATTCATAAACTGGACTAAGAACTGAATAAAAAAATGAAGCGGGGATGTTCCTACAACGGATATCCTCGCTTTTTCTTTATGAATGGTGTTTATAATATCTTTTTCTCATCCAGCGATCAAATAATACGAACAGAGGAATTGCAATGAATATCAGTAAGCAGAATGAGGGAATCTGAATCTGTTCAGTTTCCACCATTTCAGTTCGGGTGAAAGCTTCTCTGATTGTATCGCCGAAATAGATGATAAGTCCGGCAATACAGCATCCTATTAGGAATATAGAGGCTGTTATCGTGGCAAATAAAGTTCTTCGTTCCGACTTCTTTTCGCGTAAACGTATGGCTTCTTCCACCTTCCGCATGGTGCGATAGGCAAAATTGGAAGGTAAACGAAATCCGTTTTCTTCTTTTATGGCTCTTTTTAGTCCTTTATCTTTTTGTTCCTCGTTCATACTTCCTCTTGTTTTATGAGTACATATATCTTTTTGCGTACGCGATGCAATTTTACTTTCGCATTGCTTTCTGTCAGGCCCAATATCAGGGCTATTTCATTCAATGTCTTTTCTTCGTAGTAGAATAAGGTAATTAAAGCCCGTTCGTCGGAGTTCAGCTTTTCTATGGCACTATTTAATTTGATAATCATTTCCTCGCTTTCATCATTGAGCGTTTCATCTACTTGTTGTTCGGAGATGTTGGCAAGCAATGTATCGTCCATGGCAAAGGTATCGAATTTCTTTTTACGAACTGCAGAAATAGCCGTATTATAGGCAATAGAATAAAGCCACGTAGAGAATGAACTTGTGGCTTTAAAAGAGGAGAGGTTCTGGAATGCTTTCAGAAAAACATCCTGCGTCAACTCTTCGGCATCTTCCTGATTGCAAATAATGCGGGCAACCAGGGAAAACACCTGTTGGCCGTGTTGATTCAGGAAGTATTCGTATAGAGCTGTTTCCCCTTTCAGTATGCGTTCGATAATATGAATTTCGTTGTTCTCCATTTTATCTTTTAGACGCAACTCTCTATAAGAGGTTACAGGATTCGTGAGAAATATTTTTTTCGATAAAAGGTGTAACCTTAGAAAAGACACTGCGTCTAAAGTGTACAAAGGAACAAAAATACTAATTTAAAACGAAACGAATATGATGGATTTTATTATGGTGCCTACAATAATGGCAATTATTACATTAGGTATTTACAAATTGTTTGAGCTGTTTGTATGTAAGAAAGAGCGCTTGCTGCTCATTGAGAAGATGGGAGATAAATTTGTCCCGGATACTACCTATGGGCCGAAGCTTTGCAGTAACTTTTCATTCTCAGCATTGAAGATTGGCTGTCTGTTAGCAGGTATGGGCTTAGGGTTATTGATCGGATTTGTAATTTGTACAACTTCGGTTCCCGGTTATCTGGATAAGAATATGAATGACTGGCGCATTTACAGGGAAACGGTTTCTATGGTTTATGGAGCTTGTGTCCTAGTATTCGGTGGTATTGGCCTTATCGTTGCTTTCATTACGGAGTTGAAGCTTAGTAAGAAGCAGTAATTGAACTTCATTCAGGGAGTTTTCAGAAATATAAGAGTTGTCACAGTTGTTGACAGCTCTTTTTTTCTATAATGGAGAACCTTAGCGGTTGTCTGTTTGTTACTATTTCAGTAATTAACCTAAACCAGATAACAATATGGATAAAAAAGAAGAAAAGACTCTTGAAGAAAAGAGCAAGATACAGACGAATGCGGAGGAAACATTACCTGGACGACAATTGGGATTATATTCTAAAGTTGATAAGAAAGAAGTGCGTAATATGGTTTCCGAGATAAATCCGGATAAGAATAGTTTGGGTAGCAGGGGATAGTTTCGACAAAATTGGCTACCTTTGCAAAACCTTAGCCTTTCAGCTATTTGTAATGTATAAAGTTGTAGAACAATGAAAACGAAAAAACGTAGGGATGCCCTGTCGGCATTCAAAGAGGCGAACCGCTTGATAGAGTTGGAACGCAATGGTGGGCGTTGGATTGCAAAAGACCGTCCGCATAAAAACAAGAAAAAGTATTGTCGTAAAGATAGTAAGAAAGAGTTGTCACGTATGATCGATGGCAGCTCTTTTGTTTTATATAACTCTTTTTGTTAACTTCGCCCTTTCAAAAATTAAAAACTATGTTTCGTAAACTTGTAGCAATAGAGCCTGTAAGTCTGATTCCATCAGCAGAAAAAGCACTGCACTCCTATGCAGATGAAGTCGTTATGTATCCTGATGTACCGGCAGGGGATGATGAAATAGTAGCTCGTATCGGAGATGCCGATGCCGTGCTTCTGAGTTATACTTCCCAGATAAACCGTGCCGTACTGGAGAAGTGTCCTGATATTAAGTATATCGGTATGTGTTGTTCATTGTATTCTCCCGAAAGTGCTAATGTAGACATTCGTTATGCGAATGAGCGGGGTATCACTGTAACCGGTATCCGGGATTATGGTGATGAAGGGGTAGTGGAATATGTAGTCAGTGAATTGGTACGTTGCTTGCATGGATTTGGACAAGATCCTTGGGAGGATATGCCCCGGGAGATCACCGGACTGAAAGTAGGCATCGTCGGCTTGGGTAAATCCGGCGGTATGATTGCAGATGCACTGAAATTCTTCGGGGCGGATATTTCTTATTTCGCCCGTAGTGAAAAACAGGATGCGAGAGCCAAAGGGTATCGCTTCTTATCATTGAGTGAACTTCTTGCTCAAAATGAAGTCATTTTCTGTTGTCTTAATAAGAATACAGTTCTTCTACATGAGGCAGAATTTGAGCAACTCGGAAATAAGAAAATAATGTTTAATACCGGATTGTCTCCGGCATGGGATGAAGTTGCATTTACCAAATGGTTGGAAGGTGATAATCTGTGTTTTTGTGATACGGTGGGAGCATTAGGAGGAGAACATCTTCTGAATCATCCTCATGTACGTTGTATGCAGGTTTCTACAGGCCGTACACGCCAGGCGTTTGACCGCCTGAGCGAGAAAGTACTGGCCAATATAGAAGAATTTAACCGATAATAGAATCAGAAAAATACAATCGGTGATGTAATATTAAGCAGGGTGTTTACTACAGACCACCCTGCTATTTCTGCTGTGGCGCTGTACACATCTATTACAGCATGAACCTGATCATTTTTTATTTCCACCCTTTGGATATCCCCCGTGAATCCGGGAGTAGACTGCATGGACATTTCCATATTTTCCGGACCGACAGATGCCAATGAAGCGGCAACAGCTACATTGACTTTAGTAGGAAACATAGCTATGGCTTCGGTCGCATTTCCTGAGAAGACGACACGCTGTTCAGTTTGCAAAGCTTCATCATATACCGCTGTTCCTTTCAGGGCATTGGGCCCTTTTTCATTGAAGAATTTTGCTTTTGCATTTCCCATCAGAGAGGCTGTCCGCAGAACGTCGAATCCTCCGGTAGCACCGGAAACGATGTATACGCGAGTACCGTTTGCCTGGGCGGTTGCCATTACTTCTTTATAGAAAGTGTTATCTGCCAAGGCTCCGATGGACAGGGTCACGATTGAAGTGCCGTTTTTTAAAGCAGGCAAAGCAATCTCTTTCATGGCAGCAGGAGAGGCGGCCTCTACGAGATAATCAGGTTTCAGTGCCAGTAAACTTTCCGGTGTAGCGCATGCCACACAAGATTTTCCATGTTGCTGCATTTTAGTAACGATGCGTTCTGCTTTTTCAGCAGTGCGCGAATATACTCCAATCAAATCATAATCAGGCAACAAGCCATTGACAACTGCATCCGAAACTATTCCGGCGAGTCGTCCACATCCGACAATAACTAATTTTTTCATGGAACAAAGATACCGCTTATTCACATAATCTCCAAAATCGTGATATGAGCTTAGCCAGTTTTTGGGTAGCTATTATAAATGTTGTACTTTTGCAGAGGAGAAGTCGCTAATATTATCATTTAGGAATAATAAGATATGGGAAGAAAAGAAGAATATAAGTTGCAGAATGAAAGTTATATGGAATCATTGCGTACAGAGGGAGATATAAAAGAATTACCCTGTGGCATTCTATATCGGGTATTGGAAGAAGGTACCGGTGGCAATACTCCCCGCTTGAATAGCATCGTGACAGTACACTATAGAGGCACTTTAATAAATGGCCGTGAATTTGATAACTCCTGGAGACGGAACTATCCTGAAGCTTTTCGCTTGAATGAAGTTATTGAAGGCTGGCAAATAGCATTGCAACGGATGCATATAGGAGATCATTGGATTGTGTATATTCCTTATACAATGGGATACGGTACACGTACCAGCGGACCTATTCCTGCTTTTTCCACTTTAATATTTGAAGTCCAATTATTGGGAATTGCGTAAATACCGGATAGTCATGAAAATATTAATAATCAATGGAAGTCCCCGCAAACAGGGACATATTTCGAAGATGCTGAAATGGATGGAAGCAGAAGCTAAGGCTAATGGTGATGATGTTTCTGTTATCAGGGTAGCCGACTTGAGTATTCGTCCTTGCATCGGATGCATGAGTTGCCGTGAAAAATTGAAATGCTGTCTGCCGGAAGATGATGCACAACGGGTCCTGAAACAGATAGAAGAAGCCAATGCCTTGATTATCGGTGCTCCTTGTTACTGGGGAAATCTGCCCGGACAACTGAAAGTGATGTTCGACCGTATGGTGTATGGAATGATGGGGGAGACTTCACGAGGTATTCCCATCGGTTTGCATAAAGGGAAGAAGGCGGTTATTGTAAGTACCTGTACCACTCCGTATCCTTTCAATATCTTTTTCAACCAGACGAGAGGAGTGGTGAAGGCATTAAAAGAGATTCTGAAATGGAGTGGTTTTAAAATCGTTTCAGCCATTGAAAAGGGGGGGACAAAACAACATCCCGGACTGACGGAACGGGAAATAAAACGTTGTCGTAAGGTAGTACATAAGCTATAGTAAGATAGCTTCTACCGTCTGTTGAATGTTTTTGCGTGCAATATCCGGTTGCATGGCTTGCTCTAATGACAAAAATGGGGGATTGATAGAGAATACCCTTTGAAATCCCGCCTGTTGTAATTCATCTGCATCTTCTACTTTGCCTGCCAGCAGGATGACCGGAATATCTTGTTGGCGAGCCTCAGCGAGTATACCCGAAGGCACTTTACCCATCAATGTTTGCTTATCAGCTTTACCTTCTCCGGTGATTATTAAATCAACTCCCTTTATTTTATTGCTGAAATCAAGTATATCCAGCAGCAGTTGTATACCGGGTTTCAGTGCCGCATTCAGGAAAGCCAGCAAACTGCCCCCCATACCTCCGGCAGCACCTGCTCCGGGATGATTGGAGATATCTTTCCCTGTTGCATGGCGGATCACTTCTGAAAAGTGTCGTAATCCTGTATCTAATATTTCTACCATTTTCCGGTCTGCTCCCTTTTGAGGTGCAAAGACATATGCAGCTCCTTCGGGACCATAAAATGGATTTTGTACATCGCAGGCAACCGTAAAATGGCAGCTATTCAATGCCGGGTGAATATGGGTAATATCTACTGTATCCACTTTGGTCAATGATTCCCCGTTGCCGATTCCTGATTCTTTTCCTTCTTTATCTAAGAACCGGAACCCTAATGCCTGAAGCATTCCAAGTCCGGCATCATTTGTTGCACTGCCACCGATGCCAATGATAAAGTTGCGGCAACCGCGTTCCAATGCATTACGGATAAGTTCACCGGTGCCATAAGTGGTAGTCAACATTGGATTTCTTTTCTCCGGCGGAACTAAGGGTAAGCCACTGATACTTGCCATTTCTATGAAAGCAGTTTTCCCATCTTCCGAAATGCCATAATAAGTATCGTGCCACTCCATGAGAGGGTTGTGAGCGGAGATATGAATCATTTGTCCGTTTGTTGCCGCAATCAGGACATCCAACATCCCTTCACCACCATCGGCTATGGGCAGACAGAGAATCTCACATTCCGGGTATACGGAACGAATACCCTCGGCAGCTGCTTTTCCAGCCTCTGCCGAGGGTAAACATCCTTTGAAGGAGTCAATGGCTATGACTACTTTCTTCATTTATCTTTAAACTTCTTCTGTATCTTCCAGCTTAGCTTCAACTTTAGCTTCTGTTTTCGCTAACTTTTTGGTATTATTGGCGATAACTGCCAAAGCACGATATAGTTCTGCAAGCAGGCGGGCAAATACAACAATCAAGAAACCGTATATCGGCATGAGGAAGAAGATACCTGTGGATACCGGCATGATATATTGTAACTCATTGGCTGCAAAGAGTGCGATAATCAGTGAGCAGAGCGTACCAATAACACCGATATAAATTCCGAGCCATTCACCTATTGTCTGTGTCAGATGGGATACGACAGGGATGGCGATGAATTCGTTGTTTTCCTGAATAATGTCTTTCAATTTATTTTTCCGGTTCATCCAAAGCAGATAACTGCCCCATGCGCCACCGCAGAGAATAATAAATACCAGAATGAAAGCAAAGATTGCTTTCCCTTCAGCGAACTTGAAGAAACCCATGTCAATGACTTTCACCAGAATTGCAATAGGAAACAGCAGATTTAGTACGGCAAAGATGACGTAGAGCCAGCGGAAAGGTTCACGGAAGAAACGTCCATTGTCGATGTACCCCAATAGAGGGTCGAGGAAGGTAAACAGCTTGTTGTTCATAGCGATAAGTATTAGCAATAAAGGATCTTGTGATTCTTAAATTATAAGCATGAGATCCTGATACATACCCATAATCTGATTTTTTCCTATTGATTATTTTATGTTTTACAAATATAATAAATATATCATAAAGATAAACATCTATGCCCTTTTTCAAGCAAAAAAGTTAAATAATCCCTATCTTTGCAGCATGAGTGAAGATACCTATAAAACCATAAGCGCCCCTTCCGAAGGGATTTACACCGAGAAGCGTAGCAAATTCATTGCTATCGCCCTACCTGTGCGTACTGTCGATGAGGTAAAATCGCATCTGGAAGTTTATCAGAAGAAATATTATGATGCCCGTCACGTCTGCTACGCTTATATGTTGGGATCCGAACGTAAGGATTTCCGCGCCAATGATAACGGAGAACCTTCCGGTACGGCAGGCAAACCGATCCTGGGACAGATAAATTCCAATGAACTCACGGATATTCTGATAATCGTAGTCCGCTATTTCGGTGGTATTAAATTGGGAACAAGTGGATTGATAGTTGCTTATAAAGCTGCTGCTGCTGAGGCGATAGCTGCTGCCGAAGTGATAGAAAAAACGGTAGATGAAACGGTAACCTTCTTGTTTGAATATCCTTTTATGAATGATGTAATGCGCATTGTAAAGGAGGAAGAACCGGAAATACTGGAGCAGTCGTATGATATGGATTGCCGTATGATACTTCGTATCCGCAAGTCGATGATGCCGAAGTTGAAGGCACGTCTTGAAAAAGTGGAGACATTACACTTCGAAGAAGAGTAATGTCCCGGCTCCCTGGTGGCCCAGTACGTTTATTTCAAAGATAAATCATTATAATGGATTTTTCGGTGCGTACCATCGCAAAAGGGTTGTTTATAAGATTTTCCGCATCGGCATAAGGCAATCCTGCCTGTTCGTATTTCTGCTTTTCCTTCTCTGTCTATCAGCTTAAAATTGCCTTCTACAATAAAAGGCCCATTGGGGGTAGCTGTGATGGCTACCATATTCTCTTCATTTTTCATGTTATCGAAAATTTAATATTTGATGTTTTAAGTAGAACGCTTCTACATGGAAATAGTTTGTTTATTCACTTTCTTTTGGGGGGATTTCCTTATCTTTAAATAAAATAAGCTGCATCTCAGCATAACTTTTTCATGAAAGCATGAAAGTTCTGCCTTCGATTTGCATTATCTTTGTACACTTGTTAATTAGGAAAAAACAATTTATTATGGCATTTGAAGCAACAAAACGTGAGTTGGGCGAACTCTATACATTCTTTCGCCTCCTGGCAAATGGGAAAGTTTCACTGGGTACACCGCAAGCCCGGAAGGATGAAACGAAATGTTGGCCCATTGCACTGATACAGAGAGAGGAACACGACGGTACACGTCGTTATTACATAGAGTCGGATAATATCCGTATAGTTAGTGGTGTATTAGAGAAAGAAGGTACATTTACTACAACTGATAAGGAAGAACAGCTCATTCCCCGTGAAGACTTTGGTGGAGCTGCCGAGTTTATTCTTGAATTATTGAAGACTACCAGCGGTTCCGATGCCATTGAAGTTCCTGAGGGACTGGAAGCATTTCTGGATGCAATCAATATCTATGACCTGGAAGCGAAGACAGAAGATCGTACGGATTTCTCTATAGCTTTCTGGCATCCCGAAGCTCCGTTGACAGGCTTTAATGTCCGTTGCCGCCTTAGTTCAATGAATCCATTGCTGGATGGCGGGCGTACGGCAAACCTGAAACTGGAACAATCGGGTATTAAATTTGCAACGCCTACGGTGAATAAGGTGAATGCCTTGCCGGAGTCTCCCACAGAAGTTACCGAACGCATGTTGATGATTGAACGTCTCGGTGGGGTGTTGAAATACTCTGACGTAGTCGACCGTGTATTTCGCTGTAATTTATTGATGATTGATTTGCACTTCCCTCGTATGTTGGCGGAAATGGTGCGTATGATGCATCTCGATGGTATCGCACGTATCAGTGAACTGACAGATCGTATTAAAGAAATCAATCCTTTGAAGATAAAGGATGAGCTGATAAACAAACATGGTTTCTATGAATTTAAAATGAAACAGTTCCTGTTGGCACTGGCTCTTGGTATGCGTCCGGCAAAGATTTATAATGGTACGGATTCCGCCGTGGAAGGTATTCTGTTGGTGGATGCAGCAGGAGAAGTGCTTTGCTATCATAAATCGGAGCGTCGGACATTTGCCGATTTCCTTTATCTGAATACCCGTTTAGAGAAAGGTCCGGTAGATAAAGACAAGTACGGTTTTCTGGAAAAAGAGAATGGTGTATATTATTTCAAACTGAATGTAAAGATTGGATTGACAAAAAAGTAACAAGTATGAATGAAGTTTTAAAGACCATCAAGTCGCGTCGTAGCGTACGCGCTTATGCAGAACAGCAAATATCTCAAGAAGATTTGAATACTATTCTGGAAGCGGCAGCCTATGCTCCCAGTGGTATGAATTATCAGACTTGGCATTTCACGGCTATTCAGAATGCCGCAGTATTGGAAGAGCTGAATGAGAAAATTAAAGGTGCTTTTGCTAAAAGTGACGAGCCTCGTTTACGGGAGCGTGGACAGAGCCAAACTTATTGCTGTTATTATCATGCACCCACACTTGTCATAGTTTCCAATGAACCCACGCAGTGGTGGGCAAGTATGGATTGCGCCTGTGCCATGCAGAACATATTCCTGTCTGCCAAGTCTCTTGGTATAGGATCTTGCTGGATCAATCAACTGGGGCAGACTTGCGATGACCCGGATGTTCGTGCTTTCTTGACAAAATTGGGTATTCCCGAAAATCACCGTGTATATGGTTGTGCTGCTTTGGGCTATGCTGCTACCGCTCCGGTTAAGGAAAGACAGCTTGCGGAAGGTACTGTGACTATTATTAAGTAATACTGGCCCCCCTTTCTATATGCTTTATTTTATTAATTGACAAATATATGATTTTCTTCACAAAACGACCGGTTACTCTCGTCATTAAGTGTAGTTGAATATTTGCCAAAGTTAGGACATTCTGCATATAAAAATGCCCGCAGGGGAGGCGGCAGTCAGGTAATTAATGAATTATACATGAAGCAATTTCGTATAATCCCGCCACCTCGCCCTTTGGGCTGCCTCTTTTCACAAAGAGGGTTGAAATTATATTATGTTAACCCGTTGGCGGAGTTAATTCGTATCTGAAAAGATGTGAATCAAAGATTGCTGACGACTTTCTTGTTAGTTCGTTGATAGTCAGCTAATAGTATTTACCGAATGCTTATCATAAGATGTAAAAGCGTTTACCGCAGTATGTAACAGTCTTTACCCCTTATTGTAACGACCTTTACCTCGGCATGTAACGGTCTTTACCTCGGCATGTAAATGGAGTTACCGTGTGGAGTGAACAAAGTTACCATTTGGGGTAAACAGAATTTCCATGAAAGGAAAACGGCTGTGTATTTAAGTCAGATAATCCATAACTGTGTCAGAAATGAATTAATTCCGCCAACGGGTTATACTATATTATATCCGGATCTTTATCTCTGCATATCAATGATGCCGCTATCCGTATCACTATTGTTCAATCCCTTGTTTCCGGCTTTGTGCTTGCGGCCGAACTCGAACGTATAGCCTATGCGGAGTATGAACATTTGTCCCGTCTCCTTCACAAAAGTTTCCGAGCGGAAGGGAGCTATCTCACTGATGCGTTCTTTTCCCACCTTATAATTATTGGTGAAAGGAAACAGAACACCGATCCCTGCCTGAAAGTTCTGCTTGGCATACATTGCCATAAATGCCGTCTGATTTTCATTCTTCTTGATGGTCTCACCGAAGAAGTTGTTCTGCACCTTCCTGAATTGTCCGAGCAAAGAGAAGCCTTTGTATTGCAGTTGCGCCATCACACTGTAGTAAAATTCATCGTACGTGTGGCTGTATTCCAAACCTTCCGACCAACTGCGGGTGTATCCTCCCGAAGCATAAAGCGTCAGGAAATCTTTCAGTCCGAACAGTGTTGCGCCGTTTGTGCCGATCATCAGTTCCGCATTCAGGCTCTGAAACGAGCGTTGGTTTTCATCTTTTAGTATCAGCTTCCCATCCTCGACAAAGATGCTTTCCATGATGGGGCTGTCATAGTACTGATGGCGCAGGCTCAGGTTGGCATTGAATTGTTTTTTAGAATAACTGTAGGACAAGGAATTTGTGAACTGCTGATATGTTTTCAGCAACGGGTTACCACGGACAATCTGCAGGGTATCAATAGCCTGTTCCACATCCGTCAGCGAACCGAGTGACGGTATGGCGGGACTGATATTGAATCGGTATCGCAGGAATCCCGCTTTCTTCAAATTATAACTCAACCGTACGGTAGGTGTAAAAGTATAGTAAGCATGGTCTTCGTCACTTTCTTTGAACCAGGCGCGTGTCATGTTCACGCTGCCTGCATAACTGAAGTCCTTTACCTTGCCCTGCACCTCAAAGAAAGCGGAGGTCTGTGCCTGGTCCATCTTCGAAGTTGTGGGGTTGGAACCTTTGTACTCATTTTCCGTCCTCATCTGATAGTGGCGGGCACCGCCGCTTAGTTTTATATCCTTGAAACTCTTTTCATAAATGGCCTCACCGATGATGGAGCGTTTGTCACCGTCCACCAGTGTCTGAATATCCGCCAGCGGTGCACTTTCATCCTTATACTCCTTATATTTCCGGTTGTTCTTGGTGTGGATGAGCGTTCCCGTCACATTCATCTGAATGCTCTGCTGATGGGGCAGGGTATGCTGGAAGTAAAGGTCGAGAGCCGGAGAATAACTGGATGTATGGTTGTTGACGTACGAATAGATAGACTCCGTGTCACCTACCGCCCACATCTTGTTCAGTTCATTCTGATAAGGAGCATTGTTGAGGTTATTGCGGAAGATGGCATTGAATACATACTTGTCCGCTTTCGTCAGATTGTAAGTCAGATTCAGGTTGTTGATGAAACTGAGTGCGGGAGATTCATCCTCAATACCTTCCTTGATGCGGTCGATGGTGCGGTCGCCCAGATAGAAAGTCTCGTGAGATTCGAGGCGGCTGTGATACTTACCGTTCTTGTTGAAGTAGTCGATGCCCCATTCGGAGTTCTTGTAGTTGAACTTCGCACTCAGGAAATTCTCTCCCCACAGGGTATGGGGCGAGTCGGAAAGCTGGAAATTTACCACACCACCCGTTTCGCGGCGACGCAGGATAATATTGACTACGGCACCCAGTTCGTCGTCACCATATTGCTTGCCCGGGTCTTCGATGAACTCCACGCGCAGCACGTCTTTGGCTCTGACGGCGGCTATTTCCTTGTCCGTCACTTTGATGCCGTTGATGCGGGTCTGCACTTCTCCACCACCACTGATGCTCATGCTGTTGGTGAACTTGTCCACTTGCAGGCGGGCGATGCCAAGGTTGTTCAGCAGATCGTAGGCACCGAACGAACGTTTTAGCTGGCTCTCAGTGGGCAGGATAATTTGACGGTCCACGCGTTGAAGCACGTTGCTGGCGGATACGGTCACTTCACCCAGGCTTACGGCATCTTCCTGCAACTGTACATCGCCCAGGTCGAGGTTGTTGTTCAGTTTCAGTAGGATAACTTCACTTTGATAGCCGATAAAAGTAATGGCCAGGCGGTAATTACCCGCCTTGATTTTATTGAGGGCAAACTTACCCTGCGTGTCCGAAGTCACTCCGGTTACCAGAGTGGAGTCCGTGGTCCATAGCGATACATTGGCGGCTATGATGGCTTCTTGCGAAGTATCCGTAACACGTCCTTTGATTGTAAGGTTCTGTGCCTGCGTACTGAGTACAGAGAGGACAGTCAGTAGTAAAAATAGTTTTGTTTTCATATTCGTTCCTGTTAGTAGATTACTGTTTGATTAAAGATGTAAAAGGCGCTCCTCCCTGTTAGGGAAGATTCTTTAATTTGTATTTCAGATGTTTATACTTTCGGCGTCGAGGCTGTAAAAGTTAAGACTGTACAGCGGAATTCAGTTCGTACATCAGAGTAAAAACTTTGACTATGATGAGCACGAAGAGGAGTCCGAAGGTAATCAATAATGCTGTCTTTGCGTATCTCTTCATGAACTGCTGTTTTTAAGTTTATTATATCGTTCTATCACTTCATCTATGCTGATGCCGAGCAGTTCCATATTGAGGAATACATCGGCCAGTTGGTTGTCGAAGAATTCTTTCTTCTGTATCTTCATCACTTTCTTCACCGCATCCTTTGCCAGATAGAAGCCCATACCCCGCTCCGGATAAATAATGTCTTCCGCCTGTAGGTATTCGTAGGCTTTCATTACGGTGCGCGAATTCACGGCAAGCTGTGTAGAAAGCTCCCTGACCGAGACTACCCGCTCTTCCGCTCGCCATTCCCGGGTGAGTATCTTGCTGAAACAGAAGTCTACGATCTGTTGGTATATTGGTTTATTGGTTTTAAACTCCATAGCTTACAGTTGTTTTTCTTTGAGCAGGAAGTAGACTGATACCCATGTTCCGATGATAAATAACGGGGGAGTGGCATAGTTGCAGAAAGCGATGATGGCTTCTCCCGTGGGAGATACCGGGAAATTATATATCGGATAAGCTATAATATTTGACATCCAATATCCATGAGAGTCAGCGGGGGCACATATTGTCATGAGTGCGGTGAGCCCCAGCATGATGGTGAGGCAGAGGCATACGACGATAAAAGCACTTATCATTTTTTGGCGCTTAAAGGCAATACAGCCGATGAAGAAGATACCCTGTAGCAGACTGTATGTCAATAGTTGGTCTTTATTGACTACGTAAAGTTCGATAAGATTCCCGAAGTGTTGTAGATAGTCGATGCCTGACAACATGAATACTCCTTTGAGAACCACAATTATCAGGGCACAGAATAGTGGAAGTATGAGTATATATTTCAGCCATAAATGCATGAACTTTTCCAAAGCAGAAGCGGGTAGCAGCAGATAGAGTGTGAAGTTATGCTTGGAGATACTTGCTTCCAGCAGGCAAGGAGCGATGCAGAGGAACCACAAAGTATAGCGACTCAAGGATGCGGCTTGCGTCTGTTCTGTATAGAAACTTGCTCCTTTATTAATATCATACATCATACAGAGAAGGCAAATCCCCAGAACGACACCTGCACTCCATAATAAGTGTTTTCCGGTTTCTTGCTTCTTGTATTTCTCCAATAGGAAGAAACGTTTCAGATTAAAAGTCGTATTCATAATTTCTTCTTATGATTTATTCGTTCCATATCATTTTTATTTTCTCCGGTACTTGCAGCGCTGCCTTATACAGTAGTTCAATGTCCGGTGTATTCTCTTCTCCCTCTTCATTAGGTAGGATGGAGAAGTAGCCATGCAGGTCTTGTTCGCTATAAAGGCTATCTTCGGGTAGATAGGCTGTGCGGGCAAAAAGCAGCCGTTCGCTGATTTCATCCAGTGAGCGGTTCAGTAAGATTTCGCCTTCGCTGAGGATGATGAGGTGATCCAGCAAGTTTTCGAAATCGTGTGCCTGATGAGTGGAGATGAACAAGGTGCTTTCATCATCCACGGTGCGACTGATGATACGTTTCAAGGCTTGCCGGGAGGTGATATCCAGTCCGTTGGTAGGTTCGTCGAGCAGGGTGAGGGGAGTGTGCAGGGCTAAGGCATACGCCAGCATCGCTTTCTTCTGTTGTCCGTGGGAGACGGCGGAAAGTTTCTGTTTTCCATCGATGTGCAATTCTTCTAGGTTCTGTTCGAAATCCTTGCGGCTGAAACGGGGATAGAATACGGAATGGCGGGCGGCGAACTGATAGATGCTTTCAGTGGGCATCTGCATCTCTTCCGGCAAAAAGAAGTAGTGGCACAGTAATTCCGGACTTCTTTGGACAGAATTACAATTATCGATTTTACACTCACCTTTCCATGGGAAAAGAAGTCCGCAGATGAGATGTATCAGTGTGGTTTTTCCTACACCGTTTTCTCCCAATAGTCCATATATACCATTACCTACTTCCAAAGATATATCGTTGAAAATAGGTTGTTTAGGCTTATAGCCGTAGCTTATATTCTCTATCTTTATCATAACTTCTTTAGTGTTGCACTGATGTACAACACTGCAAACGTAAATGATGCTGATGAGAAAAGCAAGGAATAGAGACTTTAATTAATGTATTTTAGCAGATTAACTTTTATAGAATGAGCCATACCGCCACCATGTGGCATGCCGACCCTGCCAATACAAAGAAGTGAAAAACGGAATGCATATATCGCTGTCGGAAAGAGTAAAATACTGCTCCGGTGATGTAGCATACACCTTCGGCAATCATCCAGTAACAAGTTCCTTCGGCAATGGCATATAGTGGTTTGAAAGCAACCAGTACGGACAAGCCCATGACAATGAAACAAATGGTTTCCACATTACTGTGTTCCTCCATTTCACGGAAACTCACAATGGTACCGATGATGGCGCATAACCAGACGAAACCGAATAATCCCCATCCCCAGGCACCCTCACTTCGCAGTGCAATTAGTGTAATAGGCGAATAACTACCTGCAATATGCCAGTAGATAGCTGCGTGATCCCAATTCCGTAATCGTTTCTTCCAGGGATTATGATATCTCAGTGCGTGATAAAGGGTAGAAGAGATGTAAGAACCCAGCATGCCGAACAAGTAGAGGCAGATACCAAATGTTGCCCAAAATTCTCCGTCGCTTTTTATGAGAAACAGTGTGCCCACGATGATACCCATCAGAATGCCTGCGGCATGTGACAGTGTATTTATTCTTTCTTCTCCTTTAGTGTAAAAAAGTCCGCTACTTTTTCTGTTTCGGGTTGTATCCATTGGGTGAGGTAGATAAGCAGAACATTAAAAAATACCTCGCAAAGGTAGACGTTTTCGGGTAGAATGCAAATTTTGGGTGGATGAAAATAGGAGTCTATTCTTCTGGGTAAAAGAGAGTCCCGCTGCCTTCTTCTATCCGTCAGAGTAATACTGGCTGATTAGAAGGGGCAAAACGGGACATACTATTATGAGAGTTGAGCCTTTTTATTGGTGGATGATAGCTCAGAAGCACCCATAACACGTTGGCAACAGCTTGCGGTCGCCCAGCGTATTATCTACACGCGCTACGTTTATCCAGAATTTATTTTCGCGTACACTCTCTATCGGATAGGCAGCCTTTTCGCGAGTATAACTATGTTCCCAATTATTGGCAACCACCTCGTATTCAGGATGCGGAGCATTTACCAATACATTGTCTTCCTTATCTGCTTTGCCTTCTTTCACTTCCTGAATTTCTTCCCAGATGTTTAGCATTACATTTACGAAGTTATCCAGTTCGCTGAGGCTTTCACTTTCCGTAGGTTCTATCATCAGCGTGCCGTGAACAGGGAAGGAGAGGGTAGGAGCGTGATACCCATAATCCATCAATCGTTTGGCAATGTCATTTTCGCTGATACCGGTTTCTTCATGTACCTTACGGCATTCCAATATCATTTCATGGCCTACGAATCCCGTAGCTCCACGATATACAATGCCATACGTATCTTTCAGACAAGCTGCCAGATAATTGGCACTGAGGATTGCAATTTTTGTTGCACGGGTCAGTCCTTCCGTACCCATCATACGGATATATCCGTAAGTAATAGGCAGGATACCTGCACTACCGAACGGAGCAGCAGACACAGCATTAACTGGATTACCGAATAACGGATGTCCCGGCAGGAATGGAACCAAATGTTCCGCTACGCAGATAGGACCTATGCCCGGACCACCACCACCGTGAGGAGAGGCAAAAGTCTTGTGCAGGTTCAGGTGGCAAACGTCGGCACCAATAGAACCGGGGTTTGTCAGGCCTACCTGTGCATTCATATTTGCACCGTCCATATATACCTGTGCACCACAATCGTGGATGATGCGGCAGATTTCGACAATTTCAGTTTCAAAAATACCGTGTGTGGAAGGATAGGTAATCATCAATGCGGCAAGATCCTCTTTATTCTCTTCTGCTTTGGCACGCAGGTCGTTCATGTCTACATTACCCTGTTCATCACAAGCGCAAGTCACGGTAGTGAAGCCAGCCTGGATGGCTGATGCGGGATTGGTCCCGTGAGCCGAAGCAGGAATCAACACCTTGTTCCGATGTCCCTGCCCGATGTTTTCCAGATAAGCACGGATCACACGGAGACCTGCGTATTCACCTGCCGCACCGGAGTTCGGTTGCAGACTGACGCCGGCAAAACCTGTAATGATTCTCAGCTCTTCACTGAGATTATTTATCAGTTCACGATACCCTTCAGCCTGATCTTCGGGAACAAGCGGGTGCATACACATAAACTCGGGGCAACTGAGAGGTAGCATTTCTGCGGCTGCATTCAACTTCATGGTGCAGGAACCAAGGGAAATCATGGAATGTGCAAGGGAAATATCCATACGGTCGAGGCGTTTGATATAACGCATCATCTCTGTTTCCGTATGATATTTATTGAATACCTCATGCGTTAGATAAGGACTCTGACGTTTCAGGGTTTTATTGATAGTGCTGTTTACGGGAATATCTTCTGCCTTTGTCCAATCCTTTCCGGCTGCAATGGCAAAGATGGAGTGTAGTATATTGGTAGCAGCTACATCAGTGGTTTCATCGATACTCATGCCTACGTCACCATTATCAAAATAGCGCAGGTTGACTTCCTTACTTAGTGCAATGGTACGTATCTGTTGTGCAGATACCGTATCAGGCAATACAAAACGCAGGGTGTCGAAGTATTGCTCGTTCACTTGTTTGTATCCCAGCTTGTTGATGTTCTTTTCGAGATATGCTGCAATGCTGTGAATGCGTTCGGCGATGGTGCGGATGCCTTCCGGACCATGATATACGGCATAGAAACCTGCCATCGTTGCCAGCAACGCCTGTGCGGTACAGATATTTGAAGTGGCCTTCTCACGTTTGATATGTTGCTCACGGGTTTGCAGGGCCATACGGTAACACAACTTTCCGTATTTGTCTTTTGACCAGCCAATGATACGCCCCGGAATGTTACGTTTGTACTCGTCACGCGTAGCGAAATAACCGGCAGACGGTCCGCCATAGAACATCGGTGTGCCAAGTCGTTGCGTAGTACCGAATACAACGTCAGCTCCCCATTCTCCCGGAGGTGTGAGCAGGGCAAGGCTCAGAATATCGGCGGCTACAGCCACTTTGCAGTTGGCGGCATGAGCTTTCTCTACAAAAGTGCGGTAATCTTCTACATTTCCACTTGCATTGGGATATTGCAGTATACAGGCAAAAATGTCCGGTGTCATTTCCATCTCGGAATATTTTCCTGTGCGTATCTGGATGCCTTGCGGGATGGCGCGTGTAGTCATTACTGCCAATGTTTGAGGGAAAACGCTTTCGTCTACAAACACGACGTTTGCACCGGATTTCTGCATATCGCGCGGACGCAGGGCATACATCATAGAGACAGCTTCGGCAGCAGCAGTGGCCTCATCCAGCAGGGAGCAGTTAGCGAGCGGCATGCCTGTCAGGTCGCAGACAGCTGTCTGGAAGTTCATCAATGCTTCGAGGCGTCCCTGTGAAACTTCTGTCTGGTAAGGAGTATAAGAGGTATACCATACGGGGTTCTCAAATACATTCCGTTGGATAACGGCGGGGGTGATGGTGTTGTACCAGCCGAGGCCGATATACGTAGTGTAAAGTTTGTTTTTGCACGCCAACCGGGTGATGTGTCGGCCGAACTCATATTCTGTCATGGGTTCGGGGAGTGCCAACGGTTCTTTCAGCCGAATGTTTGCAGGGATGGTTTTATCTATCAACTCATCCAGACTGCCGACTCCTATTTTTTGGAGCATTTTCTCTTCGTCTTTCTCGCTGATGCCGATGTGGCGGCAAGCTAATAGGTCGCTTTTCATATCTATATTTAATTTAAGTTTATCTGAAGAATGGGTTTTCCGCCTTTTCAATGCCGATGGTAGTCGGAGCACCATGTCCGGGATAGACTATTGTTTCGTTGGGTAATACGAACAGGCGGCTGCAGATATGCTCTTTCAGTTCGTCGAAGTTGCCGCCGGTAAGGTCGGCACGTCCGATGCTACCTTGGAAAAGTACGTCGCCGGAGAACATACAGTGATCTGCAGCGCAGTAATAAACAAGGCTTCCCGGTGAGTGTCCCGGCACGTGAATAGCCTCCAGTGTTGTATTTCCAAAACTAATGATGTCTCCATCATGCAGGTAGTGCCCTATCGGCGCAGGCAGTTCGTTCCAATGGAAGCCAAACATGCGGCTTTGTTTCGGAGCTTCATCAATCCAGAATTCATCGGCCTTATTGGCTTCTACTTGCAGACCGAATTCTTTAACCATGAAAGCGTTTCCGAAGATATGATCCAGATGCAGGTGTGTATTGAGGAGATGTTTTACGTTCAATCCATTCTTGATGATGAAGTTCTTCAACGCTTGTTTTTCCTCCTCATAATAGCAACCGGGGTCTATCACGGTAGCTTCAAGGGTGTCGTCCCACAGAACGTAGCAGTTCACGGGGAACATATTAAACTCAAACCTTTTTATTTTCATGATAGGTATATGTTAGTCATTATTTCTGTGATTAAGGCGTCACATAAACCACTTTTTTCGTTTCAAAGAATTCCTCCTCAAAATAGTCTTTCAGATCATACATCACGGTCTTGTTCTTGAAAGGCATAGCCTCATTGGCCAATTCGCCGCCTTTCAGACAAATCAGTCCGTTGGGCAAAGCATTCTGCTGTTTGGGAGTGATATTCTTACGAATGATTTTCAGTAAATCGGCAAGCGGCATTACAGCACGGCTTACAACGAAATCGAATAACTGCTTTTCCTCCTCAGCCCGGGCATGGCGGAAAGTGACATTCTCCAGTCCGATGCTGTTGGCTACTTCCGTTGCTACGCGCACCTTCTTTCCAATACTGTCTACAAGGTGAAATTTCACTTCGGGAAATAAAATGGCAAGAGGAATACCGGGAAAGCCTCCTCCTGTTCCCAGATCCATGATATGGGTACCGGGTACGAAGCGGGTAACCTTGGCTATACCCAGCGAATGGAGTACATGATGTTCGTACAGATTCTCGATGTCTTTGCGTGATATGACGTTTATTTTAGCATTCCAGTCCGTATAGAGGTCATAGAGGGCCGCGAATTGTTGCTTCTGCGTCTCTGTGAGGTCCGGGAAGTACTTTAGAATGATTTCCATGTTTGTTGATTATTAATTTAATTATGAATTATGAGTTATGAATTATGAGTTATGAATAGGCACGCTGTACAATGGCGCAGCCTAATTCATAATTCATAATTTATAATTCATCATTAATTCTCTTTTCTCACTTCGTTCAATACCATTGTATCATCGCTCAGTAAATGCGACATGATTTCATAGGGTAGAGTGATTTCTACCGGTCCCATCACATAGGGAGCGATTTCATAAATATTATAATAGAAAGTGATTCCTTTTTCACTCAAATAGAAGTTCTCGGTTGGTTCCAGGTCTCCGGTGCTTGTATATCCCATTTCTTCTACTTCCTGGCGTGTAGTGGCCTTGTTATCTGCCATGAGTTGGTTCCACAGTAAGTCAGTGAGCGTTTCCTGATATTCTCCTACAAAAATATCGTCCAGGCGTATCGGACTTAAAGTACGCAGGTCCATATTGAGGAAAGTGGACATATAAATGCCATGAGCGCCTCCGGTAAACTCGTTGTAGTCGATGCGGTAAACTAGCAGATGCTTTTTGTAATATTGCACATGACCTTCTACACCTTTGTAATAGGAGTACCAGGCACTTATGGACGCTGAATCTTCTTTTTCCGCTTCATCTTTGGCATACATCGGTTCCAGATCTTTCAGATAATCCTGAATATAGGTTTCTTTATAAGCTTTTACAGCCTCTTCGGGTGTCATCGTCATGTACTTATCGCCGAAGCAGGCAGAGAGGAAATAGGTGTTGAGACTATCTTTCAGTTTCTCGTCGGATGATTTGCTGGCATAGGCAAAGTTGATGGTAATGTTACATCCGGGCTTTGCAGTGTCTCCGAACAGGTGGGCAGTCTCATTTACCTGTATACTGTCGAACTCCAACGCACCGGCGTTTTTGTTCATGGTGTTACCACAAGAAAATAAAAAGCCACTTGCCGCAAGTAGAATGACAAGTAGGCTGACATATTGCTTTTTCATTTGGACTTTCTTCGTTAAATTCAACATTTCGGTTTCAGTTCGCTATCGACAAATATAGGACATATAAACGAATAGAACATATAAAAAATGAAAAAATAATAGGCATAAATGCTTTTATCTGCCTATCTTTGCATCAGATATGAAGAGACTTCGTTACATATTGGCAGTATTATTGTCCCTGACGGTTGTGTATGCAGGGGCCGGAGTTTCTATTGTCCACTATTGTTGTGCACGTTGCGCCACAGAGCAGGCATGCTGCACCAATGGTTGTGCCAAATGCCACAAATCTCATCATAATCCGGAAAAATCTTGCAAGGATGAAGGCTGTACGGCTACCTTTTATAAGGTAGACCTTGTGAAATACTCGTGTGAAAGCCCTGTTATAGCCGTACCTGTTATTCAACTTCTCTGTGAAGCATTGCCGGATTTCCAGTACTCCTTGCCTACGGGTGATTTGGAAGAGGTGTCTTATAATGTACCTCCACATCCTGACAGTTCGAGGCAGTATCTGGCTCTTTATTCTGTTCTCATCATTTAGAATTCCCTTATTACGGAGTGAATCCGCTCCTGTACGTTTGAAAGACCTTCATTTCTTTCAAATATGGGTTGGCACTGTACCCTAACCATACCAACTCCGTATCAAGTCCGTACCAACTCCGTACCAAGTCCAAGTGTATAGACACGGAGCAAGTATGGACCGGACAGGGAGAGAATACGGTGCACGTCATTTACAATGATTGCAAGAACTAATAGAACTTTAAGAATAATGAGACTTTTATATATTTTTCTTTTTCTCGCCATAACCTTGAACTTGCAGGCGCAAGTGACAGGTGTAGTAAAAGATTCCGCCGGAGAACCCATTCCGGGTGCAAATGTTTTCTGGATGAGTACCACCGAAGGAGCAACCACTAATGAAGACGGTAACTTCTCTATTCATAAACCTGCCCGCAGCCATATGCTTGTAGTTAGCTTTATCGGATTTGAAAATGATACGGTACATGTGGATAAGGGCAATCAGCAACTTGAGATTGTGCTTCGTGAAGGAGTGGAATTAGGTGAAGTGAACATTGTAACCCGCAAAATGGGTACCATGAAGTTACGTTCCAGTGTGATGAACGAAGATATGATTAGCAGTGCTGAACTGACACGTGCAGCCTGCTGTAATCTGGGCGAGAGTTTTGTGACAAACCCTTCCGTCGATGTAAGCTATTCGGATGCTGCCACGGGGGCCAAGCAGATTAAATTACTGGGGCTCTCCGGCACTTATGTACAGATGATGACTGAGAATATTCCGAATTTCCGTGGAGCAGCCGCTCCTTACGGGTTAGGATATGTGCCGGGGCCGTGGATGCAGAGTATACAGGTCAGCAAAGGAAGTTCATCCGTGAAGAATGGCTATGAGTCTATAACCGGACAAATTAATGTGGAGTTTAAGAAGCCTCAGTTGCCGGAAGCGGATTGGGTATCGGCGAATCTTTTTGCCAGCAGCACAAACCGGTATGAAGCTAATGCGGATGCTACAGTGAAGCTTTCGAAGCGCTGGAGTACTTCTTTACTGGCACATTATGAAAATGAGACGAAATCTCACGACTCCAATGATGATGGTTTTGTGGATATTCCGCGTGTGGAGCAGTACAACTTTTGGAACCGATGGGCGTATATGGGCGATCATTATGTATTTCAGGCAGGTATAAAGGCTTTGCATGAAACCCGTAACAGTGGTCAGACTGCTCATGGGCAGACACCTACTCATGATCTATACGAAATAGGTATTCAAACAAACCGTTACGAAGCCTTCACCAAGAATGCTTATATTTTCGATAAAGAAAAGAACACGAACCTTGCTTTGATTCTGCAGGGAACCTTGCATAATCAGGATGCCACCTACGGGCGCAAACTGTATGATGTGGACCAAAGCAATTTCTATGCTTCGTTGCTTTTTGAAACGGAGTTCAGCAAACAGCATAGTCTTTCCACGGGATTAAGTTTCAATTATGATGGTTACGATCAGCATTACCGGCTGACGAATCAGGTGGAAGATGGATTGACGAAGAAATATGTGAAGGAGTCTGTTCCGGGAGCATATGTCCAGTATACATTCAATCTGAATGACCAGTTGATGTTGATGGGCGGTATCCGAGGGGATTACAGCAGCGAACATGGTTTCTTTGTAACACCGCGTGCACACGTCAAGTATAATCCGAATGAGTATCTGCATTTTCGTTTGTCTGCCGGTAAGGGATACCGTACCAATCATGTATTGGCAGAGAATAACTATCTTCTGGCAAGCAGCCGTAAAATGAAGATTGCCCCTCATCTGGATCAGGAGGAAGCGTGGAATTACGGAGCGAGCGTGTCTACTTACATTCCTGTTTTTGGCAAGACGCTGAATGTGAATGCCGAGTATTACTATACGGATTTCCTGAAACAAGTAGTAGTTGATATGGATAGCAATCCGCACGAAGTGGCTTTTTATAATCTGGATGGACGTTCTTATTCGCACGTGTTCCAGGTAGAGGCAAGTTATCCGTTTTTCAAAGGTTTCAACCTTACGGCAGCCTACCGTCTGACAGATGCGAAGACCACCTACAATGGCAAACTAATGGAGAAACCACTTACCGGAAAGTATAAGGGCTTATTGACAGCTTCCTATCAGACACCATTGGGCTTATGGCAGTTTGATGCTACCCTTCAGTTGAATGGGGGTGGAAGGATGCCCGATCCTTACGAACTCGCTGACGGCAGTCTTTCGTGGGAACGTCGTTATGGCAGCTTCCAGCAACTCAGTGCCCAGGTAACGCGTTATTTCCGTCGCTGGTCTATTTATGTCGGCGGTGAGAACCTGACTAACTTTAAGCAGAAGAATCCGATAATCGATGCCTCTAATCCATGGGGAGAGAACTTCGATGCTACCATGGTGTGGGGGCCGATGCATGGTGCAAAGGCATATATCGGGTTGAGGTTTAACCTTGCAAGAAACTAAAATCTAATTTTATATTAACTCAAAAAAAGGAGATATTTATGAAAACAAGAAGAATGATGGCTGCCCTCGTAGTAGCTTTATTGAGTGTAACAGCAGTGATGGCAAAAGATATCCGTACCGCTGTTTTTAAAGTTTCACAGATGCATTGCGAAAACTGTGAGCGGAAAGTGAAAAGCAACATTAAATTTGAGAAAGGAGTAAAAGAATTCTCTACAGACTTGAAAACAAAAACTGTGTCTATTACCTACGATGCTGAAAAGACAAATGTAGACAAACTGAAAGCTGGTTTCAAGAAGTTCAACTACGAAGCCGAGTTCGTTAAGGAGGCGAAGCAAGAGGATAAGAAGTAGTCGAACAAACAGCCTGTAGAGATTGTTTTATATATACTAACAACTTAAGCTTCGTAAGTGAAAGTATATTTATAACGGAAAAGAAATGAATAAATAGATACGCGGACGACACAGATAATTCATAACCCGCCCGTAATGAATACATTTTCCTCAACGAAACTTGAAATAAACAATATATATGGCTAATTTAAAGAAACAGACGTTTCCCGTACTGAACATGCATTGTGCGGGATGCGCCAATAACGTAGAAAAGACCGTTCGCAAGTTGGTGGGCATTACAGATGCTTCGGTCAATTTTGCTTCCAATACACTGTCTGTCTCCTATGAGACGGATAAGCTGACACCCGGAGAAATTCGTGCTGCCGTACTGGCTGCGGGCTATGACCTTATTATTGAGGAAGATCATGTCGAAGAGCGTCAGGAGGAAGAACAACAGAAGCGTTACCGCCGCCTGAAAGGGCGGGTGATAGGAGCGTGGTTATTTGCTATTCCTCTGCTGTTGCTTTCCATGGTCTTTATGCATGTACCCTATTCTAACGAAATACAGATGGTATTGGCTATTCCAGTACTGGTGTTGTTCGGTACACCGTTCTATACCGGTGCCTGGAAACAGGCTCGTCTGGGACGCAGTAACATGGATACCCTGGTTGCACTGAGTACATCCATTGCTTTTCTGTTTAGCGTTTTTAATACCTTCTTCCCCGATTTCTGGTATAGCCGTGGTTTGGAGCCTCATGTTTATTATGAAGCTGCTGTGGTTATTATCGCTTTCGTACTGACAGGTAAGCTGATGGAAGAGCGTGCTAAGGGTAACACCTCTACCGCCATCCGCAAGCTGATGGGATTACAGCCCAAGATAGCCCGTGTGGTGCGCAACGGTAAGGAAGAGGATATTCCTTTGGAACAGCTGAGAATTGACGACCTGGTCAGCGTACGTCCCGGCGAGCAAATTCCCGTTGACGGCTTTTTGACCGAGGGTGATTCTTATGTTGATGAAAGTATGATTAGCGGTGAACCTATCCCGGTAGAAAAGAAGACCGGTTCGCACGTATTGGCTGGAACCATCAATCAGAAAGGTTCATTCATTATTCGTGCCGAGAAAGTGGGTAGTGAAACGGTGCTGGCACGTATCATCCGTATGGTACAGGAAGCACAGGGCAGTAAAGCTCCCGTACAACGTATCGTGGATAAGGTGACAGGTATCTTTGTTCCTGTTGTATTGGGCTTGTCCGTACTGACATTCTTCATCTGGATGTTCTTCGGTGGTGTAGATATGCTTTCCCATGCCATGTTATCGGCGGTTTCCGTATTGGTGATTGCTTGTCCCTGTGCATTGGGGTTGGCCACGCCTACAGCTTTGATGGTGGGTATTGGTAAAGCTGCCGATCATCATATCCTGATAAAAGATGCTGTGGCGCTGGAACAGATGCGAAAGGTAAATGTGGTAGTGCTGGATAAGACCGGTACATTGACTGAAGGGCATCCTACGGTTACCGGATGGTTATGGGCACAACCGCAGGAGGAGCATTATAAAGATGTTCTTCTGGCTGCCGAACTTAAATCCGAACATCCGTTGGCAGCTGCTATTGTGACTGCTCTGCAAGAACAGGAGTCTATCGAACCTGCAGTTTTGGACAGCTTTGAAAGTATTACCGGAAAAGGGATCAAAGTCTCTTATCAAGGTACGGAGTATTGGGCTGGCAGTCATAAGCTATTGAAAGATTATCATGCCGCTCTTACTGATGTATTGGGAGAGATGCTGGCCCAGTATGAATCGGATGGTTGCAGTATCATTTACTTCGGACGTAAGAATGAACTGCTTGCCATTGTAGCTATCAAAGACCAGATAAAAGCGACTTCCGTTGAGGCTGTCCGCGAACTTCGTACTCAGGGTATTGATGTATATATGCTGACGGGAGACGGAGAACGTACTGCTTCTTCTGTTGCCGCACGCTTGGGTAATATCCAATACATTTCTGATGCTATGCCAGATGATAAGGAAGAGTTTGTCCGTCAGCTCCAGCTTCAGGGAAAGACGGTGGCGATGGTAGGCGATGGAATCAATGACTCACAGGCTTTGGCTTGTGCCGATGTCAGCATTGCCATGGGTAAAGGAACTGATATTGCTATGGATGTAGCGATGGTAACCCTCATGACTTCAGACCTGTTACTATTGCCGAAAGCATTCAACCTCTCCCGGCAAACTGTACGTTTGATTCATCAGAATCTGTTTTGGGCATTTATCTATAACCTGATAGGCATTCCTATTGCAGCAGGACTGCTTTACCCCATCAACGGGTTGTTGCTGAACCCTATGCTGGCAAGTGCCGCTATGGCGTTCTCCAGTGTATCGGTGGTATTGAACAGCCTTCGACTGAGATACTAACTATTTCTATATTCCAACGGACTCATCCCCATGTGCCTCTTGAAGTACTTTCCAAAGAAAGAGGCACTGGGGAAGTTCAGTGAATAGGCTATCTCCTGGATAGTCATATCTGTAGATTTCAACCGTGCTTTGACGTCGATGATGACTACATGTGAAATGATATCAAGCACATTCCTTCCAGTCACTTGTTTTACGGTGGTGCTGAGGTGCTGCAGGGAGATTCCCAGTTTGTCGGCATAGAATTGGGCACGCCGTTCCGTCATATAGTTTTCAATAACCAGTTGCACGAATTTATGGCAAATCTCCTCCTTGCGGCTTTTGGCAAGAATGTTTTGCGGACGACGGGCATAGAGGGTATTAATTCCCAGCAAAATGCTGTGAAGTACGCTTTGTGCCATTGCTGTACTGGTGGGGTGAGAGATAGATATCCGGGTCAGTAATGCGAAGTAGTCTACAAAATAAGAGGCTACGGTATCGCTCACATTGACAATCGGATTGTCCCATATTTTGGAGAATGAGCCCATAGTAGCTTGTAGCAGATTGATGCCGTTGATACAGTGAGCGGAGAAACCCACAAAACAGAGCCGGACTTTTTCTTTTTGTTCATTGAGCTGTATGATAGTGCCCGGCATCAGGATAATCAAATCATTCTTTTTGATTTCATATTCCATCAGATTGATGGATGCCTTGATAGTTCCTTCGGTGCATAATGCGAAAATGCAAGCCTTCAATCGACACGACTGGCGATAGAGATTCAGAATATCTTCTGTAACATCTCTCCATGCCAGCATTTCGACCGGCAAATCTACTTGTGGGAAGTTATGTTTCATCTTTTTTCATTTTGCTGTCGGCAAATATACGATTTTATCCCTAAAATCTTAACTTTGTCGGCATGAAACTGAATGTCATTGATTGGAATATCATCCCGTATGCCGATGCATGGACTCGGCAGACGGAGTGGTTTGATGCTCTTGTTCGCGCTAAGCAGGCGGGTGAGGAGTATGAAAATCACATCATTTTGTGTGAACATCCGCATGTTTATACTTTAGGCCGTAGCGGTAAAGAAGGAAATATGTTGCTGAGTGAAGAACAACTTCAGAAGATAGGAGCTACGCTCTACCATATCGACCGGGGTGGGGATATTACCTATCACGGGCCGGGGCAATTGGTATGTTATCCTATCCTGAACCTTGAAGAATTTTCTCTTGGATTGAAGGAGTATGTGCACTTGCTGGAGGAAGCAGTCATTCGCGTGTGTGCCTCTTATGGTATCACTGCCGGAAGATTGGAGAAAGCAACAGGTGTGTGGCTGGAAGGGGATACGCCACGTGCCCGTAAGATATGTGCTATTGGTGTGCGTAGCAGCCACTTCGTCACCATGCACGGGCTGGCACTGAATGTAAATACGGATTTACGCTATTTCAGTTATATCCATCCTTGTGGATTTATAGATAAGGGAGTCACTTCGCTTCAGCAGGAGCTGAAACGGGAGGTGCCGATGGAAGAGGTGAAACAACGCTTATGCCTTGATTTACAGGGCTTGATGCAGAGATAAAAAACAGACCATCTATTCAATGCGAATAGATGGTCTGTTTGTATCAAATAGACGGTCTGTTTAGCCCTAACAGATGGTCTGTTTCAGGAGCCTTCAGTCGTCTGTTTTTTATTTCAACCATTTGTCCAGCCATTCGAAGAATGTGCGCTGCCAGAGGATACCATTCTGAGGTTTCAGTACCCAGTGGTTTTCGTCCGGATAGATCAGCAGTTCGGCAGGAACACCACGCATTACGGCGGCATCAAAAGCAGCCATTGCCTGGTTGGCAAGAATGCGGTAGTCCTTTTCGCCATGAATACAAAGGATAGGTGTATCCCATTTGTCTACAAACTGGTGTGGAGAGTTGGCGAATGTGCGTTGAGCCACCGGATTCTGTTTTTCCCAGTATGCGCCGCCCATATCCCAGTTGGCAAACCATTTTTCTTCAGTTTCCAGATATTGCATTTCCATGTTGAAGATGCCATCATGTGCGATGAATGCTTTGAAGCGCTTGTCATGATGTCCGGCAAGCCAGTAAACGGAGAAGCCGCCGAAGCTGGCGCCTACACAACCGAGACGGTCTTTGTCTACAAACGGTTCTTTAGCCATCTCGTCGATAGCTGTGAAATAATCCTTCATACACTGCCCACCGTAATCACCACTGATAGCCTCATTCCATTCTACTCCGAAGCCCGGAAGGCCGCGGCGGTTGGGAGCTACGATGATATAATCGTTGGCAGCCATAATCTGGAAGTTCCAACGATAGCTCCAGAACTGACTTACGGGGCTTTGCGGACCACCTTCACAGAATAGGAGGGTAGGGTATTTCTTATTCGGGTCAAACTGTGGCGGATAGATTACCCATGTCAGCATCTGTTTGCCGTCTGTAGTCTTCATCCAGCGAGCTTCAACCTTACCCATTTCCAATTGGTCGTAAATCTGCTTGTTTTCGAAGGTCAGTTGCTTTACCTCGGCAAAAGCATCACCGTTGCGGGTAGCAGATACGGCATAGATTTCATCGCCCATGCTCATAGAATGGCGTAAAGCGATTACTTTATCTCCTGCAAAGGCAAGGGAAGCATAGTCATACATGCCGTCTGTCAACTGTGTAACCTTGTCATTGGCAGCAAGGTCTACATTATAAATCTGCGTTTCACCATGCCAGACACCAATGAAATAAATGCTCTTTGAGTCCTTATTCCATAAGAAACCATCTACATTCGATTCAAATTCTTTGCTGACGAAACGTTTCTCACCTGTTTCCAGATTCATAATGAAGAGGCGGTTTAAGTCTGCTTCATAACCGTCACGTTCCATGCTCTGCCAGGCAATGTATTTACCATCGGGAGAGTATTGAGGATTCGTGTCGTAACCTTTGTTTTCTTCGGTGATATTGTCTGTCTTCTTAGTTGCAAGATCATAGATGTAAATATCCGAGTTGGTGGAAATAGCATAAGCCAGACCGGTCTTTTTACGGCAAGTATATGCTACCTTGTCTCCGGCAGGACTCCATGCCAGTTGCTCGATGCCACCCCAAGGTCTCATCGGGCTTTCGTAAGGTTCTCCTTCCAGTATATCTTTTATATTACTGATGCTGTTTCCATCAAAATCGGCTACAAAAGGATGCGGAGCACCGGTTACCCATTCATCCCAGTGTTTGTACATCAGGTCGGTAACGATGATACCCGTTGCTTTAGGCAGATCGGGATGCTTGTCCGCGGTACTTTGTTTGGTCTTCACTTGTGCAATGAAAAGTAACTTCTTACCGTCGGGGGAGAAAGAATAACCTTCGATATCACCATCATATTGCGTCAACTGCTTGCGTCCGCTACCGTCCGGATTCATTTCCCACAACTGGCTGCTGCCACCTTCATTGGAAAGGAACGCCAGTTTAGTGCCGTCTTTTATCCAGTTCACTTCGTTCTCTTGCCAAGGGGTACGGGTGATTTGTTGGTTGCCTGTTCCATCTGTGTTCATCACAAAGACTTCACGGTTACTCTTGTTCTCCGGCACACTGTAGTAAGCTACCGTGTAAGCAATCTGCTTTTCATCGGGAGATACGGCTACACCGCCGATACGCCCCATGGCCCAGAGAGCTTCGGGAGTCATGCGCTTGCCTTCAATCTGGATGTCCGACCGCTCGATAAGCGGTGCTCCGGCTTGCCCTGCGTCTTTTGTCCCGCCGCAGGCAGCCAATGTCATAGCTGCTGACATAAGCAATAAGTTTACTTGTTTCATATAGGTTGTTCGTTACAGTTATTTTGCGACAAATATACAAATTATATGCGTTTCTCTTGCCATCGTCCCCGTTTAATGTAATTCCAGCAAAGTATTAAAATAAATGTGGAATAAACCATTTCAGATGTCCAGCAAAAAGCTACATCCATTTTTAAATAAAGAATAATGTAACTGATGTAGGCTACGTAGATGACCAGAGTGATTAACTCCATCACCAGTGCCGTGCGTGTGTTTCCGGTTCCCGATACTGCCTGGAAATAAACGTTGGCAGGCACAAGGAACAGATATGTGGAACACATCACCCAGAGTGAATGGACTGCCGCATCCTGCAAATCCGGCATATCTGTGTAAATGCCCAGTATCAACTTAGGGAATAGAGAAAACAACAGTGCCAGCGGCAATACAAACATATAGCCGAGGCGTATGTGTTGTCGGATGGTTCCCGCCACGCAATCTTTCTCGCCTGCACCGATCAGGTTGCTGACCAGTGAACCGCATGTAGAAGCAAATGCCATGAGTACCATGAACAATATGCCGGATACATTACGGATGATATTCGTAACAGCCAGTGAGCGTTCGCCCAGATGCTCCACGTAGAGGAAGAACAGGAACCAGGTGGATAATGAGAAAAAGTTCTGTATCATTGTCCAGAAGGAGACGTTCAGCATACGCTTCAATACTTCCATGCAGAACTTTGGAATACGATCCAGTCCATACTTCTTGCAGTCAATGCGAGAACGGGTATAGAGGATGAAGAATACCAGCGAAACCAGTTCGGCAAGTGACGAACCGATAGCGGCACCGGCAATACCGAGGGCCGGAAAACCGAATTTACCGAAGATCAGTATATAGTTGAATACTACGTTGCTCAGTACCATTACTACGGAGTTCAGCGTCAGCGTCTTGGTCTGCGTTGTACCTAGGAAAAAGGCGCGGAACATGACTCCACTGAATGAGAAAAAGGCACCGAATACGCGCCAATTCAAATAACTGGTGGCTGCTTCGTAGATATGCTCCGATGCTACGATACGTTTCAGAATCAAGGGAGAAAAGCAATAGGAGAGGATAAACATGACTGCCGCCAATCCTATCTGGAAGTATATGCCCTGGTAGAACAGGTTTCCGATTTCCTTGTATTGCTGTTCTCCATTGCGTCGTGCAATAAGTATCTGTGCTCCGATACTAAAACCGAAAGCAACCATGAATATTACCATATAGAAGACACCTGCAATGGCTGATGCTCCCAGTTCTACTTCGTCTACCCGTCCCAGGAAAGCTGTATCCGTCATACCTATCATTTGCTCCATCAGCAGGCTGATGAGGATCGGATAGGCTATCATCCAAATCTGTTTGTTGGTGTATTTAGTTTTCATTAAAATTATAGTTATAGTCGTTATAAGAGAAAGAAAGCCGGACAATTACATCAATTGCCCGGCTTTTATTATCAAGTGATGAAAAGCGGAGACTTACTTTTTATTCTGTCTCTCTTTCAACAACTGTTCCTGTTGTTTCTGCATTGCCTCCAGGCGGGCGGCAAAGCCGGTTTTCTTAGCTTTCTTCGGATCTTTCTTTCGGGCTTCCAATTGGGCAAGAAGCTTCTCTTCATTCGTTGTTTTGCGCAGAATGAGAGTAGTCACCACACTAATCAATGTCGATATGAAGTAGTAATAGTTCAAACCTGAAGGATAACTGTTCAAGATGAACAACATCATAATCGGCATGAGATAAGTCATCCACTTCATCGCTGCCATCTGCGGGTTTGCTCCGGTATCCTGTTGCTGCATCATGAACTTGGAGTTCAGAATATTCACAACGGTCATCAGTAAGCAGAACAAACTGAGATGACTGCCCAGGAACGGGATATTGAACGGGAAGTTGATGAAAGCATCGTACGTTGAAAGGTCATCAGCCCATAAGAAGCTCTGCTGACGCAATTCGATAGCACTCGGCACGAACATGAACAGTGCAATCAGAACCGGGAACTGTACCAACATTGGCAAACAACCACCCATCGGACTCACACCATACTGGCTGTACATTCCCATCATTTCCTGCTGTTTCTTCATTGCATCTTCCTGCTTGGGATACTTCTTGTTGATCTCGTCTATTTTCGGTTTCAACACACGCATCTTGGCAGAAGAAATATATGTTTTCCAGGTAGCGGGGAATACGACTGCTTTTACAATCAATGTCATCAGTAACAATACGATACCCATGCTCAGACCCCAACCGGACAACCAGTCGAAGATATTGATGGTAAACCATTTGTTAATCCAACGGATCAACGGCCAACCTAAGTAAACCAGACGGTTCAGTTCCCATTTTTCCGAACGTCCCTTATCCAGTGCGGTCAGTGTCTTGTAATGGTTCGGGCCAAAGTAAAAGAACATCTGTGTAGGCTGTTTGCCTGTCGGGTCAAAGCTCGTACTCATTTCAGCAGAGTAGTCCTTGATGTATCCGCTGCCTTCTCTCTCCATTTTAGATACTAACTTCGTTTTTTCAAAGTCGGTGTCTGCAATAAATACTGAAGAAAAGAACTGATTCTTGAAAGCAATCCAGTCCAGACGTTCCGGCACTTCTTTTTCATCATCTTTATTAGCTGATAAATAATCTGTGCCATCACCCATGAACTTGTAAGTCAGTTCAGACAGACGATTTTCGTATACATAACCCTTTTCAATCTGACGGGCGCGTTGTGCCCATTCGATGTCTACATAGTTATTACTTGCTGCCAACTTGTCTGTCATACCTTTAGCTTCGATGCTGAAGTCCACCAGGTAAGTGTTGGGATGCAATGCATACTTGAAGTCTATATAACTTGCACTGTCAGCTGACAAACGCATTGTTACGGTGCTGTCCGTACGGTTCACAGTGGTGAAGTAATAATCCTTAGTCTGTATTGTTTCCTTTTTATTATAGAAAAGGAAATTCATGGAAACATCGTTTCCGGTGAATAAGGTTACAGGAGTCTTCTTGTCCTGCTCCATATACTCTTTCAATACAGCGGAGAATATGGAACCGCCTTTGGTGCTGAGGGTCAACTCAGCCACGTCGTTCTGAATAGTAATCAGCGAATCTGTTCCTTGGAGAGCATTGAAGAAGAGTGAAGTAGAATCCACTGTTTCTACATCTTTTTCATTTGCCAATGCTGCATCCGCTTTGGTTTTCAGTGCTTCTTCACGTTGCTGTACCAGCGCAATGGAATCATAATAACGCTGCTGTGCTTCCAATTGCTCTTTGCTGGGGCGACTCAGAAAACTGAAGCCGACTAACAAAATTGCTATTAAAACAAGACCTGTAATGGTGTTTTTATCCATGAATAATTTCTAGTTTACAATTTTATAATTATTGAAATAATCTTATTTCTTTGCCTTTTCCTTTTCCTCGAAACTTTCGATAGATGCTTTAATGAAAGCCACGAACAACGGATGGGGATTCAATACCGTACTGCTGTATTCCGGATGGAATTGAGTTCCGACAAACCACTTCAGTTTCGGTATTTCCACAATTTCTACCAAGTCTGATTCAGGGTTGATACCTACACATTTCATGCCGGCAGCTTCATACTCCGTTTTATACTGGTTATTAAATTCATAGCGATGGCGATGGCGTTCCTGGATGTGTTCTGTTCCATAAGCCTCATAAGCCTTGCTGCCTTTCTGCAAAATACATTCGTAAGCTCCCAGGCGCATCGTTCCACCCATATTGGTGATGGATTTCTGCTCTTCCATGATGTCAATCACATTATGCGGAGTTTTCTCATTCATTTCGCGTGAATCAGCATCAGTATATCCCAGTACGTTGCGTGCAAACTCGATAGCAATGCATTGCATTCCCAAACAGATACCGAAAGTCGGAATATCATGCGTGCGTGCATATTTGATAGCTACGAACTTACCGGCAACACCACGTTCGCCGAATCCTGGGCCAATCAATACGCCTGCCATGCCTTTCAATGCTTCCGCTACATTTTCTTCCGTGAGCTTTTCACTGTTCACGAAGTCTACAGATACCTTACGGTCATTGTACGTACCGGCTTGTGACAGAGCTTCACGGATGGATTTGTATGCATCCTGCAAATCATATTTGCCAACTAATGCAATGTGCAGCGGTTCTGTATTTTCCGCTTTATGACGACGCTCAAGGAAAGCACGCCACGGACCCAGTCCCGGTGTGTCGCCTACGGGCAATCCCATTTTCTTCAATATCGTTTCATCCAGTTTCTGAGCCTGCATCAGGATGGGAACTTCGTAGATGGTAGGAGCATCGATGCTCTGTACTACTGCGTTTTCATCCACATTACAGAATAAAGCAACTTTCTTGCGTACGTTGCTACTCAGTTCGTGTTCCGTGCGCAAAACCAATATATCCGGTTGGATACCTGCACTCTGCAATTCCTTTACGGAGTGTTGTGTCGGTTTGGTTTTCAATTCACCGGCTGCTGTGAGGTAAGGCACATATGTAAGGTGTACACACAATGCATCACGTCCCAGTTCCCACTTCAACTGACGGATACTTTCCAGATATGGCAAGGATTCGATATCACCCACCGTACCACCGATTTCTGTAATTACAAAATCGAATTTATATTTGTTACCCAGCAACTTTACGTTTCGTTTGATTTCGTCCGTGATATGAGGAATGACTTGAATGGTCTTACCTAAATAATCACCACGGCGTTCTTTATCGATAACGCTTTTATAGATGCGTCCGGTTGTGATGTTATTGGCTTTTGTAGTCTGGATGCCAAGAAAACGTTCGTAGTGGCCTAAGTCAAGGTCAGCTTCGTGTCCGTCTACAGTCACATAACATTCTCCGTGTTCGTAGGGGTTTAAAGTACCCGGGTCAATATTGATATACGGGTCAAACTTTTGAATGGTTACTTTGTAACCTCTTGCTTGTAGCAATTTACCAATGGATGAGGCGATGATACCTTTACCTAAAGATGAGGCAACGCCACCGGTGACGAAAATATACTTTGTTTCTCCCACAGCTATACTGTTTTTAATATTATTGTTTTGTTTGGTGCGATGTACACATTTGTGTATCTATCTGTCTACATGTGAGACTTAAAAAGCGCAAAATTACAAAAAAAAGAGGAAGTACATAAAGTTTCGGCGAAACAATTATAAAAAAAGCATGTTTTCTTTTTCTTTCTCTATTTCTATGTTTTCTAAACATTTTAATTTAATTTTGCGCTCAAAACATAGATTTTAGGGCGTTATGAAGAATAAATTTTTATCTTTATGGGCAATCGCTGTGCTTTTTTCTTCGTCGGTTATGGCGCAGAATTCGGTGAAGCCTGTATTAAAAACCGGTGAAAAAACGGCTGTAGTACAAGCGGATACTTTATCGGACTTAATGAAGCAATATTTTGTTTTAAAGTTGAAACCGGGAAGTGTTACCCGGCAATTGGATACTGTTTCCATATCCTATGAAAAATATTTCGGAGTATTAAATTACCTGAATGATCCTTCTACTCCGGAGCGTTACATTGCGGACAATCCTAATTATTACCGCTTGTTTATCCCGTTGACTTATTATAATTCTCCCATGGAAAGCATTTCAACATTGAAATGGAAATTCCAGCCTTTTGATACGATAGCAACGGTGAAGGATTCCCTGTTGTTTGATGAAGCTCCTTTTACTTCGAAGAAACGTGCCAATGAAGTGGTAGACCGTGCGCTGTTATATCTTTATGTTAATGAGAATCCGCGTAAGATTGTGGCATGGGAAGATGAATTAATGCAGGTGAAAAGCTTCAGGGATAATATTGAAAAAGAAGTTTCATCTAAACCTTCTGTTATAAAATTATTTGTCCAGGAAGATATGGCCAATGTAAAAGAGGATGCAGAGGTTGTGATCCATAAGCCCAATTGGTGGGTGACGGGTGGAAGTGGTTCTTTGCAGATTACTCAGAACTATATTTCTGACAATTGGTATAAAGGTGGTGAAAGTACAAATTCTTTCCTGGCGAATCTGCAGCTGTTTGCTAATTATAATGATCGCGAGAAAGTGCAATGGGAAAATATGTTGGAGGCCAAGTTAGGTTTTGGTTCCACTCCTTCGGACAAGTATCACGATTATCTGGTAAACACTGACCTGTTACGCTTGTACAGTAAAATGGGTATTCAGGCAGCTTCTAATTGGTACTATACCATTTCAACAGAATTTAAAACCCAGTTCTGTCATGGTTATAAAGCGAACAGTGAAAAGTTAGTCTCAGCTTTCTTTGCTCCGGCGGATTTATCCACCAGTGTCGGTATGGACTACAAACTGAATAAGAAAAAGTTTAATCTGTCTGTCTTTATAGCTCCGTTGACTTGGACGATGCGGTATATAGGTAATAAAGATGTAAATGAAGTGGATTTTGGTCTGGAGGAAGGCAAGAGCGTGCGTCATAACTGGGGTTCGCAAATACAACCGACATTGAATTGGACTATTATTCCTTCCATCGTACTGAATTCCCGTCTGAATTATCTGACTAGCTACGAGTGGACTCGTGTTGAGTGGGAAAATACGATCAATTTCATATTGAACCGTTATCTTTCTACAAAACTGTACGTACATGCACGTTATGATGACAGTAGCAAGCCGACTACAGGAGACAGTCACTTCCAGGTGAATGAGATTCTGAGTTTTGGTATCAATTATAAGTGGTAATTGCATAAGACGAATAAAATAAGTGGGGCTACTTCTGTTACAGAGGTAGCCCCACTCGTTTTATAAGAGAGAGATTATGGAATTATAAATTTGAATGTCTCATCAAATGTCTTTTCAGAAAACCTGATTATATAAACTCCGGAAGGCAGGAAATCTAAATTAATTAATGATTCATTTTGGGGCTGTTGCATAAGTGACTTTTGTAGCTTGCCGTTTATGTTGTATATCTGTACAAGTATACTGGAGATATCTGACCTTGTGAAAGAAACACTACCTGTTTTCTCTTTTGGCGAAAAAATGAAATTAACAAACTTGTTCTGCTTTTTATTATCTGTAGTTGGCAATGTTTCTATTCCTGTTTCTGTACCATCTGCTACTTCGATAGTAGACGGATCAATTACTTGATAGGGAATATTTGCACTAAAGGAAGATATGATACCAGTTAATATTCCATATCCTTCTGATACTCCATATACGCGTCCATCCCTGATTTCTACAAAGTTGTTAGGATTTTCTTCATCTAAGTCAGGAAGAAAATATTCATCTGGGAGCATTATCTCACTTTGACCATCAGAACGTTGTAATTTTATTAATGGTGCAATTGATTCATTTTTAAAGATTAATAATGAGCCCTCTTCAATTTCAAATTCTGCATATTGGTATTGTGTTTCATCTAAAATGTGTTTTACCTGTATATTAGTGGCATCAGAGATTATTTCTCCGGAAGTTGTATATGCCATAGCACAGACAGAAATAGTTCCTCCATATTCGGGGGAAATAGGTTCTTGAAATGATAATTCATCTTTTACAAAGGTAGTTCCATCTCCCATATAAACAATGATAACTTGATTCTCAACGTCAGAAGATCTTTCACATGAGACGTTCAGGCAATGTGATTCATCAAGCTCGCATTTTTTTATTTGAATGGATGATGATCTGGTACTTGTACTAGAAGCGGACTTATTGAGGTTAAAATGTAAAATTTTATTGTAAATTGACTTTATGTCGTTTTCGTCTAAATAAGGTTCTACTTTATAAATTAATCCGCTTTTACTGAATGCTTGTTCATTATTTGGTTTGGTTAATAAGGATTTTATGTGTGCTTGTATAATAGGCATTTTGGGAGTAAATACGTGGCAGTAATTATGATGATCGCCTTCAAATACTGAAGTATAATTACCGCTTAAGCCTCCTTTTTGACTTGTTAATGAAACGACTAAATCGTTGGAACCTTTAAAAATAAGTTGTGCCAATTCATTTACCATAAAAGGTTTTACTATCATTCCTGCTGGTTTGCATAATAGTTTTATAGCGGATATGATACTGCTTGCGGATGCCTCTGCGATTGAACTGCAAGTATAATCTGTACATACTGTATGTATAGGAATACCTTTTAACTGATTTGAAGAATAGGCTAAGTTTGTCATAACTATGCTATTTACCTGCAAATCATTTACAGCACCTAGACCTGTTCCAAATTGAAGCATTCCAATTGTTTTGAAAGCATAAGGTTTAAGGTCATTCATAATTAAACTGGCTCCTTGAGAACCAAAATGAGGCGTATTTAAAGTTATTAAACGGTTCACTCCTTGCTGAGAAACATTTTGTAGATACAGTCTGCTGAGTAATCCGCCCATGCTATGTCCTACAATATCTGCTTTAGAGGCTATTATTCCCTGTTGATAGCAGTTAAGAAAAAGTTTTTTCAAATCATTAGGTATGATATTTATATTCGTGTTGAATTCCATGCAACTTGTAGGATGATAATCGGAACGGTATAATTGGAATGGAAAGTAACAACCGCTTCCATACAGGTAACTGGTAAATGAGGCAAAACAAGTTCCATTATCATTCAAACCATGTACACAAAGTACGGGAGGGCGGATTATTTTTATTGGGAGTTCCCCATAAGTTATAGCATTTTGATTGGCATCATAGAGTGTTAATGTCATGTTTACTGTGTAAATCAATCCATCTTCAGAAGGAAACTCTTTAGGAACTGTATACATAAATTCTGCGGTATTTATTCCTGTCTCCATGAAATTATCGATAGTACCACATATTTTTTCCGTATCTCCATAATCAGATGAGAAAGTAACTTTATAAAATGCATAATTATCGATTATACTTTTCACATCAATCCGAAGTTTAGTTTCACCATCTGCAGAGGCTCCTACGATATATTTAGTTTCATTGTCTTTGAGATAACCAAAACCTTTGCCTATACTTAAACTTAATTTGTTGTCTCTTCTCATTGTGGCAGTAGTGGAATATCCTTTTTCTTCGGTATTTATGATATGTCCCGCAAATATTCCGTCTTTATAGGAAATTAAGGTTATGACAAAACCATCACTATCTCCAATGGTGTTATCGTTCAAATACCACCAACGTCGTTGGAATATGTCATGAGCCCGATAATTACTGACAACATAGGTTCCATCTTCATTAAACCAGACCATACATTCGCCTGTTGAATAGATGTCATTTACTACTTCTTCACCATCATTCCCTATTTCAGAAATAACACACCAATTTCCGGTAAAGACAAACCGGGTATCTAAAGAGCGGGTGAATGTATTGGTAGTTTCAGCAGGAGGTAGGATACTGTTCTGTCCTTTTTTGAAAAAAGAGAGATTGCTTTGAGAGGCTGTCTGTGTAAAGCCCGGCAAGGATACAAAAAGAAAAAATGTAAATATCGATAAAAGGGTAATTGCTTTTTGGAGGAAAGACCGTTTTAGGTCTGTCTTTTTTCGTTTTGTTATATCCATTTTAATCAGAATTTAAAGGTTTGTATTCAGTTTTGTGATTCACTTTTGGCAAAAAACATGTTTTAAGAATGTTTGCTTAAACAAAGGTATGCATTTTGAAGTTACCAATAAAATTCTTTTTTATCCGAAATGTGAATAAACAATCTTATTTGGAGTTAAGCCTTGGAAAAACGAGATTAAATATATATTCTTTTAAAAGATAGATGTTAGTTGGAATCAAAATGAAATTCTTGTTTTTATGATTACTGTTGTATAGTATCATTTTGTCATTTTGTACTTGTCAAAGCCTCTACTCCTTATTTATATTAACAGATAGATTCTCTGCTTTGCTTTAAATGAGGGTGCAAAGTGATATATCAATCCGTGTTTTAAAACAGCTTTTTTGACTTTTCCTGTGAAAAATGCGAAGAAAAACAGTTAAAACGGGAAAAAGTGCGTTAGCGTACACATAAAAAAGTAGGTGAAAGCCTTGCAGTTCACAAATAATGCGTAAATTTGCCGCAATTTGTAATGCACAGTTTGCAAAATGGCAGATATTATAAAACATCAAGGTATTGTGGAAAACATAAACGGTTCTCATGTTATGGTGAGAATTGTCCAAACGTCAGCTTGTGCAGCGTGTAGCGCTAAGGGACATTGTGCTTCAGCTGATACCAAAGAAAAAATGATCGATGTAATCAGTAATGATGCATCTTCCTACCAACCCGGTGACCGGGTAATCGTCTTCGGAGAACTATCCATGGGGATGATGGCGGTGTTACTGGCCTTTATAATACCTTTCTGTGTTCTGATTATTTCTCTCTTTATATTTATGGCTATCTGGAACGACGAACTTCTCTCTGCGATTTGTTCGTTAGCTCTCCTTATACCTTACTATTATATATTATGGCTGAATAAAACACGTATGGGGAAAAAGTTCTCTTTTTCCATAAAGCCGATAGACTAACTATTAGAACATTAAAACAAATAATTAAATAAATAACTAATTTATGAATGTAATTCTGATTGCAGTGATTTCATTGGGGGCTATAGCGCTGGTTTCGGCTGCTATTCTGTATATCGCTTCCAAGAAATTCGCCGTGTATGAAGACCCGCGAATTGCACAGGTAGGAGAGGTGTTGCCTCAAGCAAATTGCGGTGGATGTGGTTACCCGGGTTGTAGCGGTTTTGCCGATGCTTGTGTAAAAGCAGGTTCGCTGGATGGAAAATTCTGTCCGGTAGGAGGACAACCTGTTATGACGCAAATTGCTGAAATCCTTGGTTTGGATGCTACTGCTGCTGAACCGATGGTTGCGGTTGTGAGATGTAACGGAACTTGTGCCAATCGCCCACGTGTAAATATGTACGATGGTGCGAAGAGTTGTGCTATTGCAGCTTCTCTTTATGGTGGTGAAACAGGTTGTAGTTTTGGATGTCTGGGCTGTGGCGACTGTGTGGAAGCCTGTCAGTTTGATGCTATCCACATGAATCCTGAAACAGGACTTCCAGAAGTGGATGAAGCCAAATGTACTGCTTGTGCTGCTTGCGTTAAGGCCTGTCCGAAGAATATTATTGAAATTCGCCCGCAAGGCAAGAAGTCACGTCGTATCTATGTACAATGCGTGAACAAAGACAAGGGTGCCATAGCACGTAAGGCTTGTACGGTTGCTTGTATCGGTTGTGGCAAGTGTGTGAAAGTTTGCCCGTTCGAGGCCATTACGCTGGAGAATAATCTGGCTTACATTGACCCGAACAAATGTAAATCATGTCGTAAGTGCGAAGAAGCTTGTCCGCAGAACACGATTATCGCACTCAATTTCCCGCCACGCAAGCCGAAGGCGGAAGGTGCTGCTCCGGCTGCTGCTCCAAAAGTAGCTGCTGCACCAAAAGCTACAGAAACTCCTAAGGTAGCAGAGGCTCCTAAGGCTGTAGAAACCCCGAAAGTAGTTGAAACCCCTCAGGGTGAAACTCCGAAGGCGGAAGCTTAATAATCAAGAAGTAATAAACGACTAAAATACAGAATTGTATGTTGAAGACATTTTCAATCGGTGGTGTTCATCCACACGAAAATAAACTTTCAGCACATCAGCCCATCATCAAGGCGGAAGTTCCTGCCAAAGCTGTGATTCTGCTGGGACAGCACATCGGTGCACCTGCAAAACCGCTTGTGGCTAAAGGAGATGTGGTGAAAGTCGGCACAAAGATTGCTGAACCCGGTGGTTTTGTATCTGCAGCCATCCATTCGTCTGTCAGCGGCAAGGTTGCTAAAATCGATTCGATTATCGATGCCAGCGGTTATCCGAAGCCAGCTATTTTTATCGACGTAGAAGGTGACGAATGGGAAGAAAGCATTGACCGCACTGAAACTTTGGTGAAGGAATGTAATCTTACCTCTGAAGAAATTGTGAAAAAGATTGCCGATGCTGGTATTGTAGGTTTGGGTGGTGCTTGTTTCCCTACCCAGGTGAAACTCTGTCCGCCGCCTGCATTCAAGGCAGAATGTGTGATCATTAATGCCGTAGAATGTGAACCCTACCTGACAGCTGACCACCAGTTGATGCTGGAACATGCAGAAGAAATTATGGTAGGCGTATCTATCCTGATGAAGGCAGTAAAGGTTAATAAGGCATTTATCGGTATTGAAAATAATAAGCCAGATGCTATTCAGTTGATGACAAAAGTAGCTTCCAGTTATGCAGGCATCGAGGTGGTTGCTTTGAAAGTGCAATATCCGCAAGGAGGTGAAAAGCAGTTGATCGATGCTATTACCAACCGTCAGGTAGCAAGTGGCGCATTGCCTATCTCTACAGGCGCCGTGGTACAGAATGTGGGTACTGCATTTGCTGTATATCAAGCTGTACAGAAGAATAAGCCATTGTTTGAACGTGTGATTACCGTAACAGGAAAATCGGTAGCAAAACCCTCCAACTTCCTGGCGCGTATCGGTACGCCGATGAAGCAGTTGATTGATGCTTGCGGTGGTTTGCCCGAAGATACGGGTAAGATTATCGGTGGTGGCCCGATGATGGGAAAGGCGTTGATAAATACAGACGTACCGACTGCTAAAGGTAGTTCTGGTATTCTGATAATGAACAATAAGGAAGCCAAGCGTGGTGAAATTCAACCTTGCATCCGTTGCGCGAAGTGCGTGGGTGCTTGTCCGATGGGATTGGAGCCTTATTTGTTGTCAGCGCTTGCTGAACATACCGAATTCGAGAGAATGGAGAAAGAAAGAATTATGGATTGTATCGAGTGCGGTTCTTGCCAGTTCACCTGTCCTGCGAACCGTCCGTTGCTGGACTACTGCCGTTTGGGTAAGGGTAAAGTAGGGGCGATCATCCGTGCACGTCAAATAAAAAAATGAAAGAATGAAAAATGAAAGAATGAAATTTCATTATTAATTCTTTCATTATTAATTTAGTATTAATGTATGGAAAATAAATTAATAGTATCACTTTCGCCCCATGTCCATGGTGGTGACAGCGTGAAAAAGAATATGTATGGCGTGCTCATTGCATTGATTCCTGCATTTCTCGTATCACTCTATTTCTTCGGACTGGGTGCGCTGATTGTTACGGCTACTTCGGTGGCTGCCTGTTTGTTCTTTGAATGGACTATCGGCAAATTCCTTTTAAAGAAAGAAACCACGACTATTTGTGACGGTTCTGCCGTAATCACAGGTGTGTTGCTGGCATTCAACTTACCTTCCAATCTGCCTATCTGGATTATTATTCTGGGTGCATTGTTTGCAATAGGTGTCGGTAAAATGTCTTTTGGCGGACTGGGTTGTAACCCGTTCAACCCCGCATTGGCAGGCCGTGTATTCCTGTTGCTCTCTTTCCCTGTGCAGATGACGAGCTGGCCGGTTGTCGGACAGTTGACTTCTTATACAGATGCAACGACGGCGGCTACTCCTCTTAATCTGATGAAGCAGATTGCCGGTGGAAATGTAGAAGCCTTAAAAGATTTGCCTTCTTCTTTTGACTTATTGATTGGTAATAATGGAGGTTGCTTGGGTGAAGTAAGTGCCTTGGCATTGCTGTTGGGATTGGCTTATATGCTTTGGAAGAAAATTGTAACCTGGCATATTCCTATTTCTATATTGGCAACAGTATTTATATTCTCAGGTATCATGCATCTGGTAGATCCGGAAGTATATGTATCTCCGGTACTTCAACTGCTTACAGGTGGTTTGATGTTGGGTGCTATCTTTATGGCTACGGATTATGTTACTTCTCCGATGAGCAAGAAAGGGATGCTGATCTATGGTGTGTGCATTGGTCTGCTGACAGTGATTATCCGTTTGTTCGGTGCTTATCCTGAAGGTATGTCATTCGCAATCCTGATTATGAATGCCTTTACTCCGCTGATAAATACATATTGTAAACCTAAACGCTTTGGGGAGGTAGCGAAGAAGAAATGAAAAAGTTAGAATCATCCTTGAAGAATATGTTGCTGGTACTTACGGGGGTAACCGCTATTTCCGTGGCGTTGCTGGCATATGTAAATGAGCTGACGAAAGAACCTATTGCGCAAGCCAATGCAAAAACATTGAGCGATGCGGTCAATGCAGTGGTTCCTGGTTTTGATAACGATCCGATTGCGGAAAAAAAGGTGCAGGCTGTGAACGGTGTGGATTATGCCGTGTATCCTGCAACGAAAGACGGACAATTTATTGGTGCTGCTGTAGAAGCCAGTTCAATGGCATTTGGCGGTGAACTGAAAGTACTGGTAGGCTTTGATGCAGAAGGAAACATTATAGATTATTCTCTGTTGTCACATGTGGAAACTCCGGGATTGGGTTCCAAAGCTGCCGATTGGTTTAAAGAAGGCAATAAAGGAAGTATCAAGGGAATGAATCCGGGTAAGGCTCCTTTGTCTGTTAGCAAAGACGGAGGGCAGGTAGATGCTATTACCGCTTCTACCATTACTTCACGTGCTTTCCTGAATGCTGTGAATGCTGCTTATGCTGCTTATGCGGGTCAGAATGAGTCTGATGCTGCTACGGGCGCTACACAAAAAGTTGTTGAACCTGCTGAAAACGCAGCCACTGAGGCTACGGATTCCATCAGCGCTAAATAAAGAAAGGAGTAGAAGATATGAATAATTTTAAAGTTATGATGAATGGGATTATTAAAGAGAATCCTACGTTTGTACTCCTGCTTGGTATGTGTCCTACGCTAGGTACTACCTCTTCCGCCATCAATGGTATGGGTATGGGATTGGCAACCATGTTTGTGTTGATTTGCTCTAATGTTGTAATCTCGGCTATTAAGAATGTTATCCCTGACATGGTACGTATTCCATCCTTTATCGTAGTTATCGCATCTTTTGTAACCTTGTTGCAAATGGTGATGCAGGCTTATGTTCCTGCTCTGTATGCTACACTGGGGCTGTTTATTCCGCTAATTGTGGTAAACTGTATCGTACTGGGACGTGCCGAAGCTTTTGCTGCAAAGAATACTCCGGTAGCTTCTTTCTTCGATGGTTTGGGAATGGGACTTGGTTTTACTTTGGCTCTTACTCTGCTGGGTGCCGTACGTGAGTTTCTGGGAACAGGCAAAATCTTCAATCTGACTATTCTTCCTGAAGAATACGGAATGTTGATATTTGTACTTGCGCCGGGTGCATTCATCGCGTTGGGTTATCTGATTGCATTGATTAACAGCTTGAAGAAGAATTAATAATAAAAAATTAAAAATTAGAGATGAGAGTAGCAACTACTTTTAATTTTTAATTTTTAATTCTTAATTTTGAAAACTATGGAATATATATTGATATTTATTTCGGCAATCTTTGTTAACAACATCGTGTTGTCACAATTCCTGGGAATTTGTCCGTTCCTCGGAGTATCCAAGAAAGTGGAAACTGCATTGGGTATGTCGGCTGCCGTAGCATTTGTACTTACTATTGCTACTATAGTGACATTCCTTATTCAAAAGTTTGTTCTTGATGCTTTCGGTTTGGAATACCTGCAAACAATTACTTTCATTTTGGTAATTGCAGCCTTGGTTCAGATGGTAGAAATCATTCTTAAAAAAGTATCACCTTCCCTATATCAGGCACTGGGTGTATTTTTACCTTTGATTACTACAAACTGCTGTATTCTTGGTGTGGCCATTCTTGTAATTCAAAAGGATTATGACCTGTTGACGGGTGTAGTTTATGCATTCTCTACTGCTATTGGCTTTGGCTTGGCACTGACACTCTTTGCGGGTTTGCGTGAACAGATGAGTTTGGTGAATATTCCTAAAGGTATGAAAGGGACTCCGATTGCTTTAATTACAGCCGGCCTTTTGGCTATGGCTTTCATGGGATTCTCCGGTGTAGTAAAGATCTGAAAAAAGAACATTCAGTAATAGATAAGGGGTAGAAGAAATTCTGCCCCTTTTTAATTTAAACTAAAAAAATACTCTTTTTTCTTTTTATCTAAAATTAATTTCCTTAAATTTGCCGCCACAACGATGATAACCTATAAGAATAAATCACTGATGAAAGAAAAAATCTTAGTTACAGGTGGAACAGGTTATATTGGTTCACATACTGTAGTAGAACTTCAAAACGCAGGTTATGAAGTAGTGATAATAGATAATTTGTCAAACTCTAGCGCCGATGTAGTTGATAACATCGAAAAAGTATCAGGTATTCGTCCTGCATTCGAGAAATTGGATTGTTTGGATTTTGCTGGTCTTGACGCTGTGTTTACTAAATATAAAGGCATTAAAGCCATCATCCACTTTGCAGCCAGTAAGGCTGTAGGCGAGTCGGTTCAGAAACCATTGCTTTATTATCGCAATAATCTGGTTTCATTGATTAACCTGCTTGAGTTGATGCCAAAGCATGGAGTGGAAGGTATTGTGTTCTCTTCTTCTTGTACAGTTTACGGTCAGCCGGACGAATTGCCGGTAACGGAGAAAGCCCCGATTAAGAAAGCTGAATCTCCTTACGGTAATACGAAGCAGATCAATGAAGAAATCGTTCGCGATACAGTGGCTTCAGGTGCTCCTATCAATGCAATTTTGCTGCGCTATTTTAATCCGATTGGTGCGCATCCGACAGCATTGCTTGGTGAGTTACCCAATGGTGTGCCTCAGAACTTGATACCTTATCTGACCCAGACCGCTATCGGTATCCGTGAGAAACTGAGCGTATTTGGTGATGATTATGATACGCCCGACGGCTCTTGTATACGCGACTTCATTAATGTAGTCGATTTGGCAAAAGCACATGTTATCGCTATCCGCCGTATCTTGGAAAAGAAACAAAAGGAAACAGTGGAAGTGTTTAATATCGGAACGGGACGCGGTCTTTCAGTATTGGAATTGATTAACGCTTTCGAAAAAGCAACCGGTGTGAAACTGAATTATCAGATTGTCGGTCGTCGTGCGGGAGATATTGAAAAGGTATGGGCCGATCCTAAATTCGCTAATGAAGAGTTGGGTTGGAAAGCTGTTGAAACCATCGAAGATACATTGCGTTCTGCATGGAACTGGCAATTGAAGCTTCGTGAGAGAGGTATTCAATAAGCGATAAAAGAGATTTTTGTTTTTATTAACAAATAGGAAATGAACAAATGCTTCCCCGCATTTGTTTATATGTTGCAAATCAGCCTGACGCTGTTTATGTATATGTGAATATCCGTAACTAGTACTTATGCCTCCCCGGCATAGACAGGTAAGATTGCATAGTAGTTTTGTCGTGTTTTATTTTGTGTTTGTGTTGTGAATAAGCCTTGTCGGGAGACAGGGCTTATTTTTTTGTATGCCGAGCATGGGGCGTACGCTTTAGGGTGCAAGTCCTATTTGTCGTGAGAAGTTAGCCGGGCTCATATGTTTTCTACTCTTTTTTATTCTTCTTGTTCTTCTATTGCCTTATTCAGTAAAAAAGTCGTTTCTTTTAGCTTTTCGACAATCTTTATTTTAGTAGTTTCGTCAAACCGAATATCTGGCAAATAAATCCCCAGACTTGCGATGATTGTCTTGTTTTTATAAATAGGAGTTGCTAAGCTAACAACATGGTTGGCATTGGAAGTGATTTCCACTTCTTTTGCTCTAATTTCACTTAAGGCAGCAACCAGATTTTGTGTATTCTTTATTTCCGGCCACAATTCTTTATCGGGTAATCCGTATTTTCCAGTGAAATAGTTTAGTTCTTTTAGGGAGTAGTGGGCTAGTATCATTCTTCCGGTAGTAGCTTTATAAACGCTGGATTCTTGAGTGGTTCTGACCTGGATTTCGTGGGTGCATTCTGCTTCATATAATAAAATTCGTTTTCCCCCTTCAATAATGGAGAGAATAACCGTTTCATTTATACTATCCCGGAGCTGCTCAATGAGAGGCTTTGCGATTTCTTTCAGTTCAGCATAATAGGTATATGAGTTGGTTAATTGATAAGCCATATAGCCTAGTTTGTATCCCTTTTTTGCACCTATCTGTTCTACATAGTTTCTGTTTACCAATGTTTTTAATATGTTGGCACATGTTCCATGGTTTAATTGAAGTGAATCTGCAATTTCGGACAAGCTTAGGTCTTCTTTGGGGCTGGAAGCTATTACTTCAAGAATGCTTAGGGCCCGATGTATGACTTGTATCATATCTATAATATAAAAGTTATTTTTTAATAGTTTTATAATGCAAAATTAGGAATTATAATTCTATTGCCAATTTTTATGTTTTGTTTTTAACTACTATTGTGTGTATGGCCTCGTGTAGAGCCCTTTTGATGGCTTATTCTTATGTTCTACAGCAGAAATCGCATTTTTTTTCTGCTGATTATTTTGATCCTAAAAGACTAATAGTAATTTTGCATTGAAAAATTAAATTTTATATTATGAAAACAAGATGTTATTTGTTACTGTGTATGTTTGTTTGCACCACGGCTTTTGCTCAGCATGGTGTAAAAGGCAGAATTGTGGATGCCGGTACCGGAGAGTCTTTGGTAGGCGTGAATGTTACGGTAAAAAATGAGAGTTCCGTAGGTACGATTTCTGATTTGGACGGAAATTATTCTTTGGTTGTTTCTAAAACTGCTACTTTGGTATTTTCGTATATAGGTTACATAAGCCAGGAGATACCAGTAGGAGAGAAAAACATGATTAATGTTTCATTGGTTGAAGATTCGAAAACCTTAAATGAAGTTGTTGTGATTGGTTATGGAACTATGAAAAAATCAGATTTAACTGGTTCTGTGGTCAAAGCAGATTTGAATACTATGAAAGATTCTCCAAATACAAGTATCATTCAGTCTCTTCATGGTAACGTGGCTGGCATACAAGTAGGGCAAGTGAATACAGCAGGAGAAGAACCGACTATGCAAGTACGTGGTCAGACTACCATCAATGGTAATAAGGATTTGTTAATTGTGTTGGATGGAGTTATCTATAACGGTAGAATCGGCGATATAAATCCTTCAGATGTTACATCCATTGATATATTGAAGGATGCCAGTAGTAAGGCTGTATATGGTGCTAAGGCAGCTAATGGTGTATTGATGATTTCTACTAAATCCGGGCGACGTGGGACTGCTCCGCGAATCAGTTATTCCAGTAATTGGTCATTTAGTAATCCTACCAAAAACTTCCGTCCGCTGAATCGTGAAGAATGGCTGCGAAAAGTCCGCGACGTAGAATATGAAAAGGCTTATACGCAATCTTCCGGTTATACGGAAATAAATCCTGCTTGGGAGTTTTCTAGCAGCTCGTTGAATATTTCTCAGATGAATGGGGTAGATGACGGAATCGAATACGACTGGTGGGGAAATGCCAAGCAGACAGGTCATATCTATACAAATACCATTAATGTGGACGGAGGGAATGAACAGGTATCCTATTTCCTTTCCGGTAGTTTTACGGATCAAGCAGGCATTATAAAGAATGATAAATATAAGCGAACTACGTTCCGGACTAATGTGGATGTTAGAATAGCTCCTTGGTTAAAAGTAGGAACCAATACATTTATCTCTTTTCTTAACTATTCCGGAGAATGTCCGAATATAAACAGTATAGTCCGGATGCCAAGTGTTGTTATGCCTCAAAATGATGAAGGTGAATGGATAGTTAGTCCAAACGGCGGAAACATAAAGAATCCATTCCTTGCTTATCTTTCGGATGATTTGGACAAAAGGCATCAAATAAATACAACCGTTTATGGTATAGTGAATATTCCTTTCGTTAAGGGATTAAGTTATAGAATTAATTACAATTATACGACGGGAGTTACCAATCAGTATAATTACAATCAATATGAGGCCAGTGAGAAAGGAGAAGCTTCAAAATATATCGGCAATACTTATTATTGGCTGGTTGATAATATTGTAAACTATTCCAACACATTTGGTAATCATCATTTGGATGCGACGTTTGTTTACGGTTGTAACAGGCGAAGCGGAGATGGGACCCGAGCATTGGGAGAACAATACTCGAATACAGCTACAGGATATAATGACTTGGGACAAGCTATTATTCAGAAAATTAGTTCATCTGCTTGGAAAGAAAGCAATCTATATCAGATGGGACGTTTCTCGTACAATTATATGGGTAAATATTTCATGACCGGAACATTAAGGCGCGATGGCTTTTCCGGTTTTGCTTCCAATCATAAGTTCGGATGGTTTCCGTCATTTGGCTTAGGCTGGACATTATCTCAAGAATCTTTTATGGAGAGATTCAAGCATTTGGATAATTTGAAACTCCGTGCAAGTTATGGAGTGACTGGTAATCAAACAGACCGATATTCTTCTTTGGCTAAAGTCGTATTGGGAGGTGAGCACAGTTATGTGTTTGGAGATGGTGCTGTAACGGCTTTGGGTTCTAATGTCTCAACCATGGGTAATGTGGATTTAAAGTGGGAAACGACATCCGAATATAATGTAGGCATTGACTTTGCATGTTATGGAAACAGGATTTCAGGTTCTATCGACTATTATAATGCCACTACCAAGAATCTGCTTTGGAATGTCGTGATTCCTTCGATAACCGGTTTTAAGTCGGTTCGAAGCAATGTGGGAAAATTGAGAAACCAAGGCTTGGAAATTGTGCTCAATACCATTCCTGTCAGAACAAAGGATTTTGAATGGTCGTTGGGATTTAACTTTGCAACCAATCAAAACAAGATTATCTCATTGTTGGGAGAAGATAATGATAAAGATGGGAAAGAGGATGATTTGATATCAAGTGGTCTTTTTATAGGAGAATCAATAGGTACGATATATGGGTACGAGATAGAAGGTATTTGGCAAATTGCCGATAAGGAGAATGGCAGCATTATGGAAGGTTTTTATCCTGGTACCTATAAGATAAAAGATCAGAATAATGACGGGAAAATATCCGCTGATAAAGACAGGGTAATACTGGGGCATACAGAGCCTGCTTATACTCTTGGCATCAAAAACAGGTTCAGTTACAAAGGATTTGATCTTAATCTTTTTATTAATGTAATCCAAGGAGGGAAGAAAGGATATATGAGCTACAATAAACGTCCGGATTATATAGGCAATTCCATAGGCAATGCAGAAAATCAAAACTGGACGAATGCATATGATTATTGGTCACCGCGTAATCCGAACGCTAAATTTGCAACAGTATGGTCTTCACCGACGATGGAGGGAGAGATTGTACAGCAAAGGAGTTTTGTCCGTTTGCAGGATGCTTCCTTAGGATATACTTTAGAGCAGAAGTTCATCAAGAAATTGGGTATTGACAATCTCAGGCTCTTTATGAGCGGGCAAAATCTGTTGACATTTACCGGTTGGGATGGTTGGGATCCAGAAGTCGGTTTAGGAATTGCGTCAACCGCTTATCCTGTTATGCGAACATATTCTTTGGGTATAGATATAACTTTTTAAAGATAATAAAATGAAACTAAATAGATTAATCATTGGATTGTTATCCATATGTTTTGTCGCTTCTTGCGATGAAAGTGCTTTTTTGAAAGAAGAACCGTTAGATTTTTTAGGTCTTGAAAATGCTTATAAATCATACGATGATTGTCAAACAGCCATTAATGGTCTTTATGCCAAGGTACGGGCTAATTTTTATAATAGTGATTTCATTTTTTTCATGAGTACGGATGTTGCCAAGAATGCGCGTCACAATAACAATTTTATGGGAAATATGAAGGACTGGATGATACCCGAACAAGCAGGCATTGCTGATTTGTGGGATAGGGAATACAAACTGATAAGCAATGCAAACACTTTGATAGACAGGGTGGCTGCATTGTCGATTACTGATGAGCAAAAATCTCTTGTTACAGCAGAAGCCAAGTTCTTCAGAGCTTTCGGATACAGGACGTTGGTGTATTGTTTTGGAGGGGTACCTCTTGTTCTGGAGGAAAATAAAGTTCCCAAAACGGACTATACACGCAATACGAAAGAAGAAGTATTGAAAGCCATGAAAGAGGACTTTGAGGAGGCCACAAAAAAACTTCCGGATATTGAAGTTGTGGCAGATGGAAAAATATCCAATCTGGTAGCCAAACACTATTTGGCGGAAACTCTTATTTCATTGGGAGAATATTCGGCTGCAGTCAAGTATTTGAGCGAAATAATCGATGCTCCCCATGTCGCATTAATGAAGACTCGTTTCGGATCACATAAGAATGAAGCAGGAGATGTGTTTTGGGATTTGTTCAGAAGAAAGAACCAGAATCGTTCAACTAACGGGAATACAGAAGCACTTTGGGTTATTCAGATGGAAGTGGATACGGAAGGAGGATATCTGGTTTCGACTAAATACCGACCCTACTATCTTGAGCGTTTTGCTGCTCCTGTCACTTATTCATTGAAGGACCCCGAAGGGAAGGTGGCCTTTTTGTCGACGAACGGCCGTTCCGATTTGAATGTAGGAGGTCGTGGCGTATCGAACATGTGTAATACCGATTGGTGGTTGAATGATTTGTGGGAGAGTGATTTTGATAATGACATACGGAATTCCAAGTACAATATTGTCCGTAATGCCTATTATGATTTGCCTTCTTCCAAATACTATGGAAAAAGTGTGTTCGGCGAAGACTCGTATAGTAAGACTTTGAAGGAAAATTGGTGGCGTTGGTTTCCATGGCCGTCAAAAATCACTACTCCGGGAGAGCATCCTGAAGCATTGTATGAGGATAAGGAGAACCTGCTTTTGAAATCGACGGCTGGTGGTACCTATCTTGACCAATATATGCTTCGGCTGCCCGAATGCTATCTTCTTCGTGCCGAAGCCTATCTGGATATGGGGGACAAGGACAAAGCGGCCGCTGATATAAACGTGGTAAGAAACAGGTCGCATGCAAAAGATATCGTTGCGGAAGATGTGACTATCGATTATATTTTGGATGAACGTGCACGGGAAATGGTTTACGAGGAGTTTCGCCGTATTACACTGGGACGTTTGGGAAAATATGTGGAGCGTACACGTAAATGCAACGAATACAATGGTCTGCAAATGGAAGATTACCACGAGCTGTTTCCCATTCCATACAGTGTGATTGAGGCTAACAAGAATGCGGTTCTGGAGCAAAATCCCGGATATTCCGATTAATTAATCTTTAACTATACAATTATGCTACGTTTACTAATTGTTTGTTTAATGTTTGTTTTAGGCACCGGAGTTTCTTCCGGTGCTCAGAAAGATACAATCAGGGTTCTTTTCATCGGGAATAGCTATACTCATTTCAACAGAATGGTACAGACGGTACAAGAACTCGGTCAAAGTGTGAATGTGCCTGTCTATGCTCAAAAGGTGGCTGTCGGTGGATGGTTCCTGAAACAACATGCTGCCAGTTCACATACAATTGATGCTATTAAACAAGGGCGTTGGGACTATGTTGTGTTGCAGGAGCAGAGTCTGGCAATGGCATGGGAGTATGAGTACTTGCAAAAACAGGTTATGCCGTCAGTTGTAAAATTGGATAGCATTGTCCGGAAATATAATACGGAAGGAAAAGTGCTGCTCTACATGACGTGGGGACGAAATAATGATAGTTTTGACAGTATGCAGAAGCGTATTACGGCTGCATATACTTCCGTGGCAGACAGCATAGGCTGCGAATGTATACCTGTGGGGTTGGCTTTTGAGCGGGTAAGGAAAGAACGCCCCGAATTGAGTATTTATCAGTCTGATGACAGTCATCCCACCCATATCGGAAGTTACTTAATTGCCAATATGTTTCTTTCTTATTTCACTTCCAAGCAATATGTGAGTCATTGCTACGGTCGGTTAATGCAGGAAGATGCACTTTATTTGCAGCGGGTGGCTCAAGAAGTTAACAAAAACTGGAAAAGAGACAGAACATTCCCGCTCCTTGGTCATTTAAAGCCTAAATCGGTGGCCGATACACGCAATCATTTGACAATTGGCTGTGAGGTCTTAGACCGTGATTATGCGGATTATGAACAATACAAGAAATACCTGGCTCCATTAGGTATGCGTAAGATAAGGCTTCAAGCAGGATGGGCAAAAACGGAGAAGGTGAAAGGGCATTATGATTTCAGATGGCTCGACACTATCATAGACGACGCTTTAGGACGCGGACTGGAAATCTGGTTGGAAGTTTCGTATGGAAATCCTATATATCAAGGTGGAGGAACTCCTTTTCTGAAAGGAGGATGGCCTGTTTCGGAGGAAGGAAAAACTGGATGGAATAATTGGGTGCGAGCATTGGCTCAACATTATAAAGGGAGAGTACATGAATGGGAAATCTGGAATGAACCAGATATAAACAAGGAACTGGGCAAGGACTATGAAAGCCTTGCAGAACTGAATATTCGTACTGCGGAAATCATTAAGGAAGTAGATCCTAAGGCTAAAATTGCAGCATTGGCTCTTGCGTTGATTACTGATACGACATTGACTGAAAATTGTCTTAAAGAGTTTAAGAAACGTGGTAAACTGGATTTGTTCGATTGGATTTCGTATCATCAATACATGTTCCGTCCCGAGGACATGTATCCTTTGGTGGAGAGGCTTCGGACGGTAGTCGGTAAATACTCATCTCACATAAAGTTGTGGCAGGGAGAAAGCGGTGCTCCGTCAAGAGGACGGATGGGGGGAGCGCTGAGTGCTTACGACTGGACTGAAACCTCTCAAGCCAAATGGGCGTTAAGGCGGATATTGGGTGATCATGGACGAGACATTGCCACGGGAATATTCTGTATTTCAGATATGAATTATGCGGCAACTGATGCCATTAAAAAGAAGAACGTGAAGGGATTGCTGCAAACAGATGATGAGAAACGGGTTATACGTCCTAAAATGGCCTATTTTGCGGTTCAGAACCTGGTGTCGGTGTTTGACTTATTCAACTACAGGCTTGATGCAGAAAAAATTAGTCTGAATCGTAATTATTCATGTAGTAAATTCTTGTATGAGACAGAAAAAGATGGACTGCAATCATGCCTGTTATGGTGGGATGATTCTACTCCATTTAATTTTAATGCACCTATTCCAACGGAAGTAAGAGTTAAAAATGGGAAGTTTGAATGTCCGGTAATTGTAGATATTCTTTCGGGAACAGTTAAAAATATACCCGAGGATAAAATTACGAAGAAGGGAAGTGAATACATCTTCAGTGGCATCCAGATATATGATTCACCTATATTGATAACGGATAAGAGTTTGATTCAATTTGACAAATAATATGGAGTTACAATTACAGGAACTGGATTATTGGGCCATTGGTATTTATATATTATTGATGGCGGGGATAGGGTTATCTTTCGGCTGGTTTATCAAAGATGTCGGTGCTTATTTCAAGGGAAATGGCACTATCCCCTGGGTGATGGCCACCGTTACGAATTTTATGGGATTGTTCAGTACTTTTGTCTTCGTGGCTTATGCCGGGATTGCTTACGAGTACGGGTTGGTTTCTGTTACGGTATTTTGGTCCACTGTGCCGGCATGTATCATTGGTAGCCTGTGGCTTGGCGGACGTTGGCGGCGGACTGGTTGCGTCACTCCCATCGAATATTTGGAACAGCGTTATAGTTTCTCTGTTCGCGAAATAATGACGTGGGTAGGATTACTGGTGAGGCTGTTAGACAATATGGTACGATTGTATGCTATTGGTGTGTTCATTACTGTAGTCACTCCTCTGTCATTGGAATGGGCCATCATCATTTCGGGAATAATTGTTACGCTGTTCAATATTATTGGTGGTATCTGGACTGTAACGATTATGAGTACAGTACAATTTGTAATCTTAATACTTATCACCTGTGTGCTGTTGCCCGTATCCCTACATGAAGTGGGAGGTATTGGTGAGCTTTATCAACAGATTCCTGAGAAGATGACGTGGTTTAATGGTCCCAAGGGAGCATTCTTCTGGTTGGCAATCTATTATGTAATGACGATGATAAAATACAATGAGAACTGGACATTTATTCAGAAATTCTTTTGTGTGAAAGATGAAAAAGCAGCTAAGAAAATGGGAGTTCTGACGGGTATCCTCTTTTTAGTGTTTACCCCGATATTCCTGATTCCAGCTGTTGCCTCTTCTTTAATAGTTCCAGAACTGGAGAATCCGGAGATGTCATATATATCGGTTGCCATTCGCTTGCTTCCTGTCGGTATTATGGGTATTATGTTTTCTTCGATGTTTGCAGCAACTATGTCTTCACTGAATGCCGAGTACAATGTTATGTCGAGTGTTTTTACAAAGGATGTATATCAGCGGTTGTTTAATACGGAAGCTGCTGAAAAACGCCTTCTGGTTGTGGCTCGTTGGTCTACATTGGTTATCGGAGCATTGATTACAGTAGGTGCTATCTATATCGAAGGGTTTGGAGGAGCTTTTGAAGCCAATAAACTGTTTACGGGAATATTCTGTATTCCTATAGGTATTCCTTTGGTATTGGGCATTGTAAGCCGCAAGCCGAATGCCAAGGCGGCTATAATTACGATCAGTGCTGGAATTGTAGTAGGGATTGTCTTGAATGCACTTCCCGAAGTGGACTGGGAGATGGCTACACTTATCGAGTTAATAGTTTGTTTGGTTCTTTATTATCTGCCGGTTTATGGGCAGATGGATATGAAAGACAAAGTGAAAGTGGATGAACTGTTCAATGCCTTGAATGTGAATATAGACTCTACAAAGGTTCCTTCCATTTCATCGCAATATGTTAAAGCACTGATGATATTACTGTTGGTATCTCTTGTAGTATCCGGTGGGCTTTTTATAGGAATGAGCATTCCAAATCTGCATTCTATGGGTGGAGATTTGAGTTTATGCGCCGGTATTTTGAGTCTTTTACTGGCAGTGGCTCTATGTGTTGTTTATAAATTGAAAATAAAGAAGTAAATAATGAAACTAGCATGGTATTTACCTACTTTACCATCGGTAAAGTGGAAGATTGCGACCCAATTGGGTGTAGAATATGCGGTAGCGGCGTTGCCTGCCGAACGGTATTATATGAAACCGTGGGATTTCAAGGCTCTGCTTTATGCCAAAGAGAGTTTGAATGATGCAGGTCTGAAGCTCGAAGTGATTGAACCGGCTCCTCCTCATTATAAGATTAAGCTGGGATTGCCGGGCAGGGATGAAGAAATAGAGATATTCAAGCAAGTACTGAGAAATATGGCGGCTTTGGATATTCCTGTTTTATGTTACAATTTTATGCCTCAATCCGGCTGGTATCGTACCTCTTTTGCTAAAAAGGGGAGAGGTGGGGCATTGGTAACGGCTTTTGATTCAAAATTGATGCAGGCAGCTCCGCAGTTGACTGAAGCCGGGACACTGACTGACATACAGATATGGGATAATTATAAATACTTTATGGATAAGGTATTACCTGTAGCAGAAGCGTGTAAAGTGAAACTGGCTCTCCATCCGGATGATCCTCCGATACCTTCTTTGCAGGGAGTGTCGCGTATCTTTAGAAATGTAGAGAATTTCGACAAAGCTTTAGGACTCTATCCCAGCGATTACAACGGGATAACATTTTGCCAGGGTTCTTTTGCTGCCATGAATGAGGACATACCTTCTTTGATAAGACATTTCGGCCGGAAGATTTTCTTTGTTCATTTCCGTGATATACGCGGAAATGCAGATGCTTTTGAAGAGACATTCCATGATGAAGGGCAGACTGACATGAAAGCCTGCATGCGTGCATATAAGGAAATAGGGTTTGATGGAGTGATCCGTACAGACCATGCTCCTGTTATGGCTGGTGAGTCAGGAGAAAATCCGGCGTATGAGATGCTGGGACATATATTTGCGACAGGATATTTAAAAGGTTTATTAGAATAATAATGATGATTATGGACAATAATTTAATGAAGTTGGAGAAATTGATTGAGAAATTGGATAGGATAGATGGTATAGAGTTTCCGATTTCAGATCAAGAATTGTGTGAACGTTACGAAAATCTCTATACAGGAGCCGTAAACGATGTTTTGCGTGAAGCCACATTGTTGGATCAAGCCTTGCCGATTACTATCTTGCCATTGCAGTTTGAGATGCGTGCGGCAGGCATCGCATTCACTATTCGCAGTAATCCGGACCCCACTGTCAAGGGTGAAATGGATATCAGGGCACAGATGCTGGATGACATGCCGAAAAATTGTTGTGTGGTATGGGATGCAGGCAATGAAGATGAGGCGGCCCATTGGGGAGAGGTAATGACAGCTTCCGCTATAGCCCGCGGAGCAAGATGTGCTGTGGTCAACGGTGGACTGCGTGATACGATTCAGGTATTGAAGCAAGACTTTCCTATATTCTACCGTTACCGCAGTTCGAACGGCTCTTTAGGGAGAACCAAAATAACAGGGTATAATATACCGGTTAGGATTGGGAAAGTTTATATAAAGCCGGGAGATATCATTTTTGGTGATGTGGATGGTGTGGTAGTCATTCCGCGCAGCATCGCCTACGACGTATTGTTGAGAGCTGAAGCTATCAAGCAGCAGGAGAGGGAGATGCGTACTTGGGTACATGAAGGTTTTTCTGCTCAGGAGATGGTAAAGAATGGTGGTTATTTTTAAAACAGCTTGAGTATGGATAGTTTTATTAATGAGGATTTTTTGCTGACGACCCATATTTCCAGGCAACTCTATCATGAGATTGCTGAAAATCTTCCGGTTATAGACTTTCATAACCATCTGGACCCGCAAAAACTGGCAGAAAATCATAAGTTTGCTGATTTGGCAGAATTGTGGATTCATACTGATCCTTACAAGCATCGTGTGATGCGTATAGCCGGTATTGACGAAGAGATGATTACAGGGATTGGCATTTCCGGTAAAGAACGGTATGATACTTGGGCTTCCATATTCCCACGTACCCTTGGTAATCCTTTGTTCCATTGGTCATGTATGGAGTTGAAACGCTTTTTCGGTATTGACGAAATCTTGAATCGGGAAAATGCGGGGGAGATATGGAAGGTGTGCAATGACATCCTCCGGCAGCCGGGATGGGGGATGCTGGACATCCTGAAGAGATGTCGGGTGGAAATGTTATGTACTTCCGACGATTTATTGGCCGATTTCACTTGGCATCGCCAGGCATCCCTACAACCTCAGAATATTATAGTGAAGCCTTCGTTGCGGGCGGATTCAGTAATTTCTTTTACAACTCCTTCTTTCAGGGATTTCGTTTCGCAGTTAGCGGAGCTTTCAGGTATAAAAATAAAGTGTCTGGAAGATTATCTGAATGCAATAGATATTCGTCTGAATCTCTTTTCCGATGCAGGATGCGAGTACGCCGACCATTCTTTGGATGCCGGTTTCAGGTTTGTGCCGGTTTTATCGGGAGAGGCTTCGTCCTTGTTCGGTAAATTATTGCAGACTGGAGAAATCTCTTCTGTGGAAACAGTGAAATTACAGTCGTATATCTTGTTGTTCATGGGGCGCTGTTATGCACGGAGAAACTGGAACATGCAATTGCATATTGGGGCCAAACGGGATACCAATACCCGGTTGCGGACACGGCTTGGTCCGGCAGGAGGATATGCAGCAATCGGTTCGGCGTGCGATGTGAACAGCTTGGTTTGCTTTTTAGACACATTGAATGAGGAGGATTCGTTGCCTCGGACCATTTTGTATACATTAAATCCGGCGGACAATGCTGTTTTTGCCACACTGACCGGTTCATATTCGGGTAGTGGTATTTTAGGAAAAGTGCAATTTGGTCCTGCCTGGTGGTACAATGATCATTTGGAAGGAATGACGCAACAATTGCAGTCCTTATCTTCTTATGGACTTTTGAGTTGTTTTGTCGGTATGACGACAGATTCACGGAGTGTACTTTCCTTCTCGCGTCATGAATATTTCCGCAGGGTGCTTTGTCGGTTTATTGGTGAAAAGGTAGTCAGCGGAGAGTTCCCGTCGGATATGACTTTATTAGGCGATATAGTGAAAGACATTTGTTATAGAAATTGTAAAAATTGGAGGAAATAGGTATGAACAATATAAAAAAAGAAGAAGTGGCTGTCGTTACGGGAGCTGGCGGTACGTTATGTTCGGAGTTAGCTGTAGACTTGGCTCGGAAGGGCTATCGAGTAGTCCTTATAGGTCGTAGTATGGAAAAGTTGCGGAAGACGGAAAAGATGATAAAAGAGGCAGACGGGGATGTTTTGTCTGTTTCGTGTGATGTTCGTAATTTAGCGGAAGTAAAGAGAGCACATGCTTTGATTAACGAACAACTTGGTGCATGTTCGATTCTGATTAACGGGGCGGGAGGTAACCAGCCGGAGGCGGTGACTAACATCAATGAATTTAACGAACGGGAATTGGAAGAGGAGCAAGGAGAATTACGCGGTTTCTTTAATCTGGACATGAGCCGTTTTTTGGATGTGATTGATGTCAATATTATGGGCACGGTTATTCCTTGTCAGGTTTTTGCTCCGGATATGGTTCGGTTGGGCAAAGGATGTATTATCAATTTTGCATCAATGAATACTTATCGGCCTTTGTCGCGGGTACCGGCTTATGCCTTGAGTAAAGCAGGTATTGCAAATTTCACCCAATGGTTGGCTGCCTACCTGGCACCGGCCCATATACGTGTGAATGCCATTGCTCCGGGATTTTTCCTGAATGACAGGAGCCGTAAGTTGTTGATGACTCCGGATGGTAACTTTTCGGAAAGGGGAAGTAACATTTTGCGTCAAACACCCATGAAGCATTTTGGGGAAGCGCAAGAGCTGGTAGGTTGTATGAACTGGCTTATCAATGAAGAAGCTTCCGGCTTTGTAACCGGTATTACCATACCTATTGACGGTGGCTTTCTGGCTTGTAGTGGGGTATGAACCTAATTTTTTATCAATGAAATATTTATTATGAAAAACAAGTTTGTGATTTTACTGATTATTGTGTTCTCTAATTTTCTTACGCTGAATTCACAGCAAATACCGAAGCAGGAAGAAACTTTGAAACATATGCTGTTGGCCAATAACTATTTTATGGTCAAATATCCGGATCCTTGTCAACCTACATTTGTACAGACCTTACGACCAAGTAATATATGGACGAGGGCTGTATATTTTGAAGGCTTAATGGCTTTTCATGCCATTTATCCCCAAAAGGAATTTTACGATTATGCATTGAAATGGGCGGAATTCCATAAATGGGGGTTGGATAAAGGAACTGTTACTCGTCATGCAGACAATCAGTGTTGTGGGCAGACTTATATTGATTTGTATAACATTTGCCCCGATGATCCCAATAAAATCAAGGATATAAAATTATCCATTGATATGATGGTGAATACACCTCAAAACGATGACTGGTGGTGGGTAGATGCCATCCAGATGTCTATGCCTGTATTTGCTAAGCTGGGTAGACTGACTGGAGAACAATCTTATTATGACAAGATGTGGGATTTGTATTCATTCACACGCAACCAGCATGGCGATAAGGGGTTGTACAATCGTAAAGACGGGCTTTGGTATCGCGACAAGAGATTTGCCCCGCCTTATAAGGAGCCTAACGGACGAGACTGCTACTGGTCCAGGGGTAATGGATGGGCATACGCTGCGTTGGCGCGTGTCATGAACCTGATTCCCCGTAAAGATAAGCATTACAAGGATTATCTGAAAGATTTTTTGCAGATGAGCAAGGCTATTAAACTTTGCCAGCGCGAAGACGGCTTTTGGAATGTAAGCCTACATGATCCCGGTAATTTTGGTGGAAAAGAAGGTACCGGTACCGCTTTATTTGTATATGGTTTGGCATGGGGAATAAGGAACGGTATTTTGGACCGTGACGAATATCTGCCAATGACCTTGAAGGCTTGGAATGCTTTGGTAAAGGACTGTATGCATCCGAATGGTGCACTGGGATATATGCAAGGGAGAAGTAATAGTCCCAAAGCCGGTCAGCCCTTAACTTACGATTGTATACATGAACCGGAGGATTTTGCAGTAGGCTGCTTTTTGTTAGCCGCTTCGGAAATATATAAATTGAAATAGCATAAATATTATGTATAGAAATATTTTATTATTCATATGCGGACTGTTTGGGAGTATCTCTTTGCTGCATGCCCAGAAACTGGTCAAAGCTGGTATGGGATATAGCAGTACATCTGTTAACACTGCTATTTTCCGGACAAATTCCGTTACCTCGAAAGGAAATATACAATTTATTGCCTATTATGACGAAGATGGATATCTGACGTTGGGGAAACGCCGTTTAGGAAACGATCGTTTTGAAATACTCCGTTCACCTTATAAAGGAAAATGTGAGGATGCCCACAACGTTATCAGCATTGGTATCGACGGAAAAGGTTATTTGCATGTAGCCTTCAATCATCACAATGCTCCGTTGCAATATTGTAAAAGCGTAGAGGCTTATTCCCTTCGGCTGGATACGTTGCAATCTATGGTAGGTAAAGATGAAAGGAAGGTGACTTATCCCGAATTCTATACATTGAAAAATGGTGATTTGCTGTTTGCTTACCGTTTGGGTAAGTCCGGTCAGGGCAATCTTGTTCTGAATAGGTATGATGTGCGGAAAGGCGAGTGGAAGCGCTTGCAGGATACTTTAATTGATGGTGAAGGACAGAGAAATGCATACTGGCAAATGTGTGTTGACAGGAAAGGAACCATACATGTTTCCTGGGTGTGGCGTGAGACGTCTGCTGTAGAGACGAACCATGATTTATGCTATGCCTGTTCCAAGGATGGAGGAATCACCTGGCAGAAGTCAACTGGTGAGCGGTATCACCTTCCCATTAATGTGAGAAATGCAGAATATGCATTTAAAATTCCTCAGAAAAGTGAATTGATAAACCAGACAAGTATGGTTGCTGATAAGGAAGGCAATCCTTTTATTGCCGCATATTGGAAAGAACCCGGAGATGCTTGTCCGCAATATCGACTGGTCTTCATAGAAAATGAAAATTGGCAAATGGTAAAGGTTGCCGATAGGAATACGGATTTTACGTTAAGTGGGCGCGGTACCAAAATGATTCCTATGTCACGTCCTCGTTTGGCTGTTGATACCCGGGGAAAAGGAATATATTATATATATCGTGATGTAGACCGTAATAGCCGGGTGACGGTAGCATATTCGGGTGACCTTTCAAAAGGGAACTGGAATGTGAGTGATCTGACGGATTTTTCGGTTGATGCATGGGAACCAAGTTATGATACAAATTTGTGGAACAAGAGGGGAATGCTGCATCTTTTTGTACAATGTACCTCACAAGGAGATGGAGAGAAGGTGAAGCAATCGGTTCCCCAACAAGTATATGTATTGGAAGTAGATACAAAACAATAAATAATTATGAAACGAGAAGCATTTAAAATGTTTTTGAAGCCGGGCTGCGAAGCTGAATATGAAAGACGGCATGCTCAGATATGGCCTGAATTGAAACAATTATTGTCAGAAAACGGAGTTTATGATTATTCCATTTATTGGGATAAGGATACCAATATCCTTTATGCTTGTCAGAAGATCAAAGGAAAAGCTTCATCCCAAGAAATGGGAAATACTTCTATTGTACAAAAATGGTGGGATTATATGGCTGATATAATGGAAGTTAATCCGGATAATTCTCCTATAAGTATTCCACTTGTAGAAGTCTTTCACATGGAATGATATGGAGGTAAGTCTTAGGCTACCTCGTGGGGATTGCGGAGAGGTTTTTGCGCAGAAGAATAGGGGACTCTCCATGCTATTGTGAAGAGTCCCTTTATTTATTTTAATGCTCCTTGGTATACAAAGGCTTTTTCTCCAAAATCTTCTTTGACAGATTTATTATCTTCCGGTTTGAACAACCCGAATACGGATGAACCGGACCCTGTCATTGCTGCATATATAGCCCCTGCCTCATACAGCTTCTCTTTAATCTCTTTGATAGCGGGAAATTGGGGGAATACGCTTTCTTCGAAATCGTTCACCATTCGTTCTTTCCATTCCTCTATAGGTTGCTTTATGACTTCTTTCAATGGAATTTCCTGCCGATGAGACTTTATTTGCGCAAAAGCATCACGAGTGGAGACAAAGATATCCGGTTTTACTAAAACAATCTGATATCCTTTTAAGGATAAAGAGATAGGAGAGAAGATGTTTCCTATTCCCTCTGCATAGGTTGGAGCGTTCCGAATGAAAAAGGCGCAATCTGCTCCTAATTTGGCAGCATACTCTTCTAAATTCTCATCCGACAATTCCAAGTTGAACTTCTCATTCAGCAATTTCAGCATGTAAGCTGCGTCCGATGAACCACCGCCTAATCCCGCACCGGAAGGAATATGCTTGAACAGGTGAATATCTATGGGAGGAAGATTGAATCTTTCATCTAAAAGCTTATAAGCTTTCACTACTAAGTTATTTTCTGCTTCTCCTGCAATTTCCAATCCCGCTTGATGCAGACGAAACTTCTGCGTGCTTTCATTCAATATATTGACTTCTAACGCATCTTCTACGGGGACAGGATAGAATACTGTTTCCAGATTATGATATCCGTCAGGACGCTTCTCTATAATGTTCAGCCCTAGATTTATTTTGGCATTTGGAAATGTTATCATGGTGTTTTCTGTTTTGTAATAATAAGCGTTGCAAAGTTAACAATTAAATAATAACTTAATGGGTATAACCCACTAAGTTATTATTTTGCTTTTTTAGTTCTGCAGTAGCTTTAAGATATATTTTCCCGGCATAACAATCCGTGCCTTCATCTGTGGTGAACTGTTGATGTCATAGATGATTTTCCAAATTTTGCCTCCCAGTCTTCCGAAGTCCGTTAGTCTGAGAATGGCGTTTTTCTCTTTTATGGATGCAACTTTTTGCCGTTCCAATTCTGCTATCAATCCTTCGTAGTTGTGCGTCTGCCTGTTGAGTGCATACTCTGGAGGAATAAGAAGAATCTCCTCATTCTTCACTGTCTCCCCTTGGGGAGATATAGAGGGGGCTGTTTTATTTTCTTTATTCTCTTTATTTGTTGCTAAAGCGTTGCCTGCCTTTGCATCTCTGATTCTCTGTTGGTTAGCCAGTCCTCCATGCTTGCCTGCCTCTCTGTTCGCTTCGCGCTTGGCTTCCAGTGGTCTCATCCGCAGGATAAGTCCGGGCGATGAAAAGGCTGTATCGTCTACCTCAAAGAGTTTATAATTGTAGATAATTCGCTTCGAGGTAGTCACTGTCACTCTCATCTTTTGTGCCAGGATAGGCAGTACCCTCAGATCGGCTTTATATCCGTTCTGTAACCTCAGGAATTCAAGCAGCATCCAGTAGATGCCATATCCTTTCATTCCTTCTTTTTGTATCATCATCATAATTTTAAAGTTATTGCCTGCATTGGCATCATGTAATAAATATGAATCCATAATTCTTCATTCTTAATTTTTCATTCTTCATTTAAACAATCGGTCTCCATTCCAGGAAGTTTTCAATCTGGAAGGTCCTCCATCCTTGCTGTTCCATATCCCAGTATGCTACATGGTTTTTGATGCGCTCAATATCATATTTCCGATGGAAATCGGATTCATAATAAATAAGTGTTCCTCTTGCCATGTAGAATTCGCCATTTTGTTTTCTGTAGGCTATCAGCGCACATCCGTATGGCATGTACTCGGTCAACTGTCGGATGCGTAGTGCCATCCATGCAGTGGTTTCTTCGGATAAATCGGTTTCTTGTCTGATAAGTTTTTTCCATAGATTCTCTACTCTCTCATTTTTCGTTACATACTTCTGTTGGTGCCCCAACTTTTGTTTTTCCATTTTTGTACTTTTAATTATTTGTAAATTGTTTATAATCAACCTTCTGTGATGGCTACACCCTTTGCTCCGGATAGCTACACCCTTTTATGCTTAGGGCTACACCATCCGGGTGAAAGGGTGTAGCCCTTCCACTGTCAGGTTGACGCGGCAAAGTTATGTCCTTTCTTTGGAGTAAACTATCAATGATTTATCCTTACATCATATCCATAGGGGTCTATATGTTCCGTATCTTCCTTTTGTATCACTGCCCATATCTTTCTTAGTTCTGTCATTAAACTGCTTAGTTCCAGTGGAGTATCTTCTCCTTTTTCGTGTTTTAAACCATCACCCGATTTGTATAAGTGCATTCCCAAATCGCTTATGGTGTTAATATTTAGGCCTCTAAAATGGCCTAATTTGAAACTTCTTAGAATTCCTACATACATGTGGGTTTTTGTGCCTGCATAATACCGTTCAGCCAGTAAATTTTCGTCGACTATACTAATTCTGCTTACTGTTCTGTTACTGCTTTTGCTCTGATTTTCAACTTTATGTGACCTTTTCTTTGTGTCAGATCCATTCTGATTCTCTTTTTTTTAAATCTTTCATATTGAATAAATTTTAATTAAGGATTTAACTGATATTCACAGTTAAAAATGTCGCAAAAGTAGAAAATAAAGTTCAGATATGATAATGGGGGGAAGAAAAGTGAAAAGAATGTGATGCTTTGTTAAACTCAAATGGCTGTAAATTAGATTGGTAACTTTGTTTTTGAAGGTGTTTAAAAAAACGTTCGTTTAATGGACGTCAATTCTTTTCGAAAGTGGGAGATGAAGAAAACAATAAAATGAATAGATGTTAACTGATATTTTTACTCCCATTTTATTGCTCATAATCAAAGTATTAGCGTATAAAAAAAGTAATCACAAGAAAATTTTTTATCAAACATTTTGTCGTTTCCAAAAACACCTCTATCTTTGCGTCCATTAAACGAACGTCTAAAAGACACTTTTTGTTTGTGACTGGTTCGTTTATAGCTTTTTACCTGTAAGGTAATGAACTACTATAGAAAATCTGTAGGCAAGAAGGACGCAAAGCTTGCTATATTCTACATAAAGCGTTCGCAAATGATTGAATTTCAGGTGTATGCAAGGAATTCAAAGCCCCGAGAGAACACCCTTTTCTGAAGTAATCATAAAATGGAAGTGGAGAAAGAGAGCGAAATATGGTATGCCATGCGTGCTACTTATCGCAGGGAGTTGGATGCTATGCGACTACTTGAAAAAGAAAAGTTGGGTTGCTTTGTTCCGATGCAATATAAGATAAGTATAAAGAAAGGTAAGAAAGTTCGTGTTTTAGTGCCCGTCGTTCATAATCTGGTTTTTGTTCATGCCTGTCCTTCTGAAGTGAAGCGTGTTAAATCACAGATCAATTACTTGCAATATATAACTGATACTCGTAGTGGTCAGAAAATAATTATCCCAGACAACGAGATGCAGCGTTTCATCGCTGTTGCTGGTACCTACAACGATCATCTTTTATACTTTCAACCCGATGAACTTAATTTGTCCAAAGGTACCAGAGTCCGCATCATTGGTGGTGATTTTGAGGGGCAGGAGGGGCTTTTTTTGAAAGTGAAAGGTGCACGTGATCGCCGTGTGGTTATAGAAGTACAAGGCGTTATTGCTATTGCCATGGCCACTATCCATCCGGATCTTATAGAAGTAATCGAATAATTGATAGCTATCATTTGATGGCCGATAAATCATAAATTTGAAATCATAAATAGTTATGACTCTTTCCGAAGAAACATTTGCTCTTCAGCGTGCAGCGCACGAACTGATGTATTTAGGTATGGACGGGAGTCCGGTCTATAGCGATGACCTTTCCCGTCGTAATGGTGAAGTTTATCGTTTGACCACGGCTTTGTATAACTCTGGCGCTAAAGGTTCTACTATTGAAGAACAGGCAAATGTCTGTCTTGCACTGCTGATGGGTTATAGTGCTTCGTTCATTGATCACGGTGAGAAGCAGAAACATGTTCAGGAAATATTGGATCGTTGTTGGGACATCCTTGATGCCCTGCCTGCATCATTGCTAAAACTTCGTCTGCTTACTGCTTGTTATGGTGAAGTATTCGATGAGCCTTTAGCTGATGAAGGGCGTACCATTATCGCTTCTTGGGATTCTGTTGCACTCACTTCTGAACAACAAGAGGTCATTACGGAGTTTCAGAATGTGGTTGATAATCCTTATCCGTGGGAATATATCGACGAGTAAGGCTTTCATTAAATTCTCTGTATTTCTCAAATAAAAGAGTCTGTGTAATTGGGTGAAATCTGTAGTGAAACTTTTCCGTTTCCCATAAAAATACAAGAGATTAAAGTTTTACTTGCTGATGATACAGTATAAATTTGAACTTATTCAACGGTTTTGCTAATTAGTAAACTAAATTCTTAACTTTTGTGTATTTACAGATGAATAACCTTTTGATATGCAGATTCTAGAAGAATAATTTGAGAAGATTCAATATGTTATGTTGCCAGAACTGAAATGGGTTACTTTCTAAAAGAAGGTCATCCTCAAGTCGCAACAAAGTTTAATGAGGCCAAGGAGCTTGAATTTGCACATGCTTTTGCTTATAAAGTGTATTGAGAAGAGTATTTTCATTTTGCCCATCAGTGGTTGATCGACTTGAAAATAACAATCTCTGCTAACATGCTTTGTAATTTCAAAATATTGCTTGTTTGTATGCCAATAATTAAAAATAAACGAATTTTATTACTCTTTTTTGTATGGCATTTTTTTTGAGTGCCGATATGCTCTAAATTGAGTATTAACACAAAAATTATATGAATAGCAAACTTAAGATTTTAGATTGTACACTTCGAGATGGAGGATACTACACTAATTGGGATTTTGATACTAATGTAGTAGATGCCTACATCCAAGCCATGAATAATTTGCCTATTGATTATTTGGAGGTAGGGTATCGTAATATTCCCTCTAAAGAGTATCTCGGTAAATTTGGTTATACTCCAATATCCGTACTCCAACATCTCCGCAGCACGTGCTCTAAGAAGATCGTAGTGATGTTGGACGAAAAGAATACGCTACCTACTGATTTGGACTATCTTCTTTGTCCCATACTAGGATTAGCTGATATGGTTCGTATTGCCATTGATCCTAAGAACTTTGATAGAGCATTGGTTTTAGCCAAAGCTGTTAAGACTATGGGGTTTGAGGTGGGCTTCAATACCATGTATATGTCTAAATGGCATGAGTATAATGGTTTTCTTGATAAGCTAAATTTGTTGGATAGTGTTGCTGATCTGTTCTGTATGGTAGATTCTTTCGGAGGCGTTTCGCCTCAAGATATTAAGGAGATTTATGGAATTGTAAAGAGCAAAACGACTTGTCCTATAGGGTTTCATGGGCATAACAATCTTCAGATGGGGCTTATCAATACTCTAACTGCTATGGAGTGTGGAGCAGATTATGTAGATGCAACCATCCTTGGTATGGGGCGAGGAGCAGGCAACCTTAATATGGAACTGCTTTTAACTTACTTGAATAAGGAAGGATTAGAAGTTGATTTCAATGTATTGGGTGATGTTATAACTGCATTCCAGCCCTTGTTAGATCAGTATAAATGGGGTTCTAATCTCCCGTATATGATATCAGGAGCTAATTCCATACCACAAAAAGGAGTAATGGAATGGGTCTCAAACCGAGCTTATAGCTTTAATAGTATTGTGAGGGCATTGGATAATAAACGAAATAAGGTAGAAGACAATGCGCGTTATCCTCAATTTCAACCAGTGGAAGCTGATGAAGTGATGGTTGTGGGTGGTGGTAATAGCAGCATTGCGCATTTAGAGGCTATAAAGGAATTTATTCTTCATCATCCTTTGATGCCTATTATTTTTGTAACAGCTCGACACGTTGCTCATTTCAAGGAAATAGCTAATCTTAAGTACTATTGTTTAGTAGGCAATGAAGCCAAACGAATGATGAAAAATCTAAAGGCAGAAGAGTATGAAGGAACTTGTATCTTGCCTCCTTATCCCAGAATGATGGGTACTGAAGTTCCTATTTATGCCGCAGGGTCTACATTTGAATTGCAAGAAATCACTTTTACGGACCATTATTCGGATTCATGTACAACTTTAGCTTTATCCATGGCCTTAGGCATGAAGGCTTCTAATGTATATGTGGTAGGTTATGATGGATATAAAGGAGAAATTCTCTCTGAAAAGGAGATGGACTTGTCTAATGAAAACCGCTTCCTGTTTGAAACCTTTCAGAAAGAATATGGTGATAAAGTTAACTTGGTTTCATTAACACCTTCTTTGTATAAATCACTCAAGGTTGAATCAATCTATCAAAATTTGTAATATGGCTGATAAAGTAACCTTCTTTCTTCCTACTCGAAAAGGAAGCGAGAGAGTAAAAAACAAAAATACTCGAACATTTGCTGGTATAGAAGGTGGCATCCTAAAAATTAAAATAGGGCAATTGTTGCAAGTAGAACGCGTTAGTTCTATAGTTATATCGACCAATGACTTAGAGACTATAGCTGTGGCTAAGTCTTTTAATAATAATCGAATTAAAATCGTAGAACGACCTGATAATCTTTGCATGTCCTCTACGGTAATAGAAGATTTTATCAATTATATTCCTTCTATAATTGATACTGAACATATATTTTGGGTTCACGCTACAGCACCATTTGCTGATATTGATATACTCAATAGTGCGCTGGATTGTTATGAAGAAAACGTAATAAAAAATAGTACTTTTGACAGTCTACTAAGTGTGACAAAAATACAGCAATTTCTATGGTCGAAAGAGAACAACATATGTATAAATCATGATCGTTCGATTGTAAAATGGCCTCGTACACAAGATTTAAAACCGCTTTATGAAATTAACCATGCTTTCTATATAAACAGTAAAGAGAATTATTATAAGTATCGCGATCGCATAGGTGAGTTACCATTTCTCTATGAATTGGATAAAATTCATTCATTTGATATTGATTGGGAAGATGATTTTAAACTTGCCGAGATGATATATACCCAATTATATAAATGAAAAAAGTTGTTACTTTTGGTGAGATTATGCTCCGTTTGGGAGCGCCTGACTATTTACGGCTGAATCAGTGTCACAGTTTTGATATTTCTTTTGCGGGAGCAGAAGCAAATGTGGCTGTTTCATTGGCTAATTATGGAATCCAAACGATGTATGTTACTCGTTTACCTTTGAATCCCATTGCGGATAAGTGTATTGCTGAATTACTATCTTACAGGGTGGATGTCAGTCATGTGATTCGTGGTGGTAAACGTATTGGTATTCTCTATTTGGAAACAGGCAGTAATATGCGCTCGTCTCGTGTATTCTATGATAGAGAAGACTCTTCCTTGGTTACGATTGATGAAAGCGACATTTGTTGGGAAGAAGTTTTTAAGGATGCAGACTGGTTCCACTGGACAGGTATTACCCCTGCGCTTTCAGAGAATGCAGCCAAAGTATGTTTGAAAGCCATACAAGTAGCCAACAAAATGAAAATCACCGTTTCTTGCGATATCAACTATCGAGGAAACCTTTGGAAATATGGTAAAACTGCCTATGAGGTGATGCCCGAATTGGTGGCAGGGAGTGATATCATTCTTGGTAATGAAGAAGACTGTGAAAAGGTTTTTGGTATCAAGCCCGCAAACTTTGATGTGGAACATACCGAAGGTTCTATTGATCAAGTTGCCTTTTTGTCGGTTTGTAGCCAGATGATGGACAAATTTCCTCGCTGCAAGAAGATGGTTGTCACCCTTCGAGGTGCTATCAATGCTAATCACAATACATGGGGAGGAGTGCTTTACGATGGTACACAACTCTATAAATCTCGTCGCTACGACATCACAGATATTGTAGATCGTGTAGGTGGAGGTGATTCATTTATGGGAGCTCTTATCTATGGTTTGCTTAGTTTTGAAGGCAATGATCAAAAAACTCTTGATTTTGCTGTAGCTGCTTCTTGTCTGAAGCATACAATCAAAGGAGACTATAATCTGGTAAGTACGGGCGAAGTGCTGAGTTTGATGGATGGAAATGGTTCGGGTAGAGTGAAACGCTAAGTTTTTGATATATGGATGTAAGGAGCAGAAAGTAAGCGTTCAATTTATATGTATTGTATTGCTTTGTAAAAAAACAGATTTTGCTGCTGTAACTACAATATTTAAAGTCGGTATATCAGAAGCAATTTCGGATGGCTCTTTATTGGTCATAAGACTGAAGCTATACCACACGTCAAATTCATTTGGGATTTCTGTTTTAAGAATAAGATATCGTATAATCTGTTTTACAAATAGTACAAGGATACTAAACTTCAAATTGTTTCTGTCTATTTAGGAAGAGATTCTTTTGTGAAATGGTCAAAGCTTGTAGGAATTATAAGAATCTGTAACCTATTAGAATCAATACTAATAAATTATATAAGATAAGCCTGATCTTTTTGAATCTTTTTAAGAGAAAGTTGCCAATGGGCGGCTTTTCTCTATAGAGTACGTCAAAATTGAATGCTACTATTTTAAGCTTATTAAGAATCTAAAATGACCGCTTACAAATAATATACAATGGATAAATCACTTATCACTGTCACCAGTCCGGTGTTACCTGACCTTGGTGAACTCAATGAGTATCTCAAGAAAATTTGGGATGCCAAGTGGATTACAAATGGTGGACAGTTTCATCAAGAATTGGAGAAGGCACTTGCTGAATATCTCTGTGTGCCTTTCATCTCACTTTTTACTAATGGTACACTGCCATTAATCACTGCATTGCAGGCCATGCGTATTACAGGTGAGGTTATTACCACGCCTTATAGCTTCGTTGCTACAACCCATGCTATTTGGTGGAATGGTTGCAAACCCGTGTTTGTGGACGTATTGCCCGAGACTGGTTGTATTGACCCTAATAAGATTGAGGCAGCTATTACTCCCAAAACCACGGCTATCATGCCTGTGCCCGTCTATGGTAAACCCTGTGATATGGAGGCCATTCAGACCATTGCCGACAAGTACGGCCTCAAGGTTATCTATGATGCTGCTCATGCGTTTGGGGTAAAGGTGAATGGAGTTAGCCCATGTGCAGAAGGAGATATGGCAACACTAAGTTTCCATGCTACCAAGGTTTTCAATACTGTGGAGGGGGGAGCCCTTGTATGCCATGATGAGGCCACAAAGAAGCGTATCGACTACCTTAAGAACTTCGGAATATCTGATGAAACTACAGTTATTGCTCCCGGTATCAACAGCAAGATGGATGAAGTCCGTTCTGCAATCGGGCTAATCAACCTTAAGTATGTAGATGAATGTATAGAGGCTCGCCATCAGGTTGCAATAAAATATCGTGAAGCTCTCTGTAATGTAGAAGGTGTTACATTTTGGGACGATATGCCTGGAGTAAAGCATAATTATTCATACTTTCCAATATTTATCGATGCTAAAAAGTATGGTGAGATGCGTGATGAACTTTATTTCCGCATGAAGGCATCTAATGTATTAGGCCGTCGTTATTTCTATCCTCTCATCAGTACCTTTAGCACATATCGTAGTTTGCCAAGTGCTTCTCCGGAGAATTTGCCTGTTGCAACAAGAATGGCTAATGAAGTGATATGCCTCCCAATGCACCATCAACTTAAAGATGAAGATATACTACGTGTTCTTGAATTAGTAGTAAAATGATTGAATTAACATAAAAATAATAGTAATTATGAATATTCAAAAAATTAGAACTCAGGCTATTGAATTGATTGAGAGTAATCGAATTTCTACCACAGAAATTGGTGATGTTTTAGGTAAAACGGGACAGATAGAGAGTGTTTATCCTCTTAATCGCCAGCAGTTTCGTGCAGGCGAAGTTGTCTGTATTTATGCCATCAATAATAGCAACTATGAGGTTCATAAGCAAGTTGCCGAGTTAGATTTAGCAGATAAGATTCTTTTCATCTACAATGTGAATTGCGACAAGGCTATTTTTGGCGACCTTGTTTCTAAGTATATTTTGCTTTACAAGAGAGCTAAGGCTATTGTTATTAATGGTATCTTGCGTGATATTCCTGATCTCATTAAAGAGAATTATCCTATTTGGTTGAACGGAAAAAGTCCTATAGGTTGTGTTAATCGTAAAAATGGACCAGACATTGATCCCGAACTATACAAAGAAATCAAGGAAAAATATGATGGTTCTATTATGGTTTGCGATGATAGTGGTGTAGTTATGATTCCCAAGGAAAAGATTAATGATAAATTAATTGCTAAACTCCAGTATATCGAATATCAGGAAGATATTTGGTTTTATTGTCTCGATTCTCTCAAAATGTCCACCTTTGACATTGTTTGCCAGAAGAAGTACCTTGAAGGAGACCTTCTTGATAAGAAACGCTTGGAGCAGTTAGCTCACTTTCAGAAAGAAAGTGACTGGGGGAAATAATTAAAATATAGAATAAAATGAGTAAACTCATTATGGTGCTACCTGCAACGTTCTGGCAGATACCTATCGTAAATAAAATAAAAAAAATGGGGCACAAGGCTTTGCTTGTGAACCTCTATGAAGATTCTCCTGCTTTCAAGGTAGCTGATTATCATGAGGTGGCTGACATCCTAGATAAGGAACGTTGCTTAGAAATAGCTAAAAAATATAATGTAGATGCAATCATTTCAGAGGAATGTGACATTGCAATGCCTACAATAGCGTATGTAGCAGAGAAGATGGGATTACCATCATTGGGTATAAGATGCGCAGCATTATACACTAACAAATTCTTAATGCGTGAATTCTGTTCTCAGCATAATTTGCCTCATGTCGATTATAAACTCTGTAAAACGCCAAAAGATGTAGAGGGCTTCTTTGATAAATTAAAGTGCAATATCATTATCAAACCTCTTGATTCCAATAGTAGCCATGGTGTATTCAAGATAACGGCAAAGGAACAGATACATGAGAAGTTTGATGAAACCATTTCGTTTTCTAAGGTAGAGAAGGTTGTGCTGGCCGAACGTTATATTGAGGGAACAGAGTTTACCATCGATGGTTTGAAGACTGCCGAAGGGCATGTCACACTTGCTATCTCAGAAAAGCGTCACTATAAACACAACATCAACATTGCCAACGAGTTGTTCTTCTCACGTTATAATGATAGATTTGATTACGATGAATTGCGTCGTGTCAATGATGCCTTTGTAGATTATTCAGAATTACCATACGGAACGCTAACACATGCTGAATATAAGTATAAGGATGGAAAATATTATCTCATAGAAATTGGAGCTCGTGGTGGAGGTAATTTGATTTCAGCTGTAATCGTTCCACTTATGTCCGGTGTAGACAATTATGCATATCTTATCAACTCTGCTTTGGGTTTCAAGCCAGATCCTGTATCTATCAGCAAAGATTGTCGTGATCGTTGTTGCGTGCTCTATTTCTTCGATACTCCGGGGACAGGAGGCAAGGTGGTCAAGATTGAAGGAGAAAATTTCCTCAATGAAAATGCTTATATCATTGATCATGCTTTTAATTTCAAGGTTGGTGATACTATTCAAAAGGCTGTGAGTGACTCTGCTCGTATTGGTTATTACATTGCTTACGAGGAAACTTGCGAGGATTTACGCAAGTTGATGGACGAAATCAATAATCGGGTTAAAATCATTTATGAAGAATAAAAGTTAAAGGAGATTTTCAATATGTTCATAACATTTGTCATAAACACGGAGTACATGGATAATGAATCCAGAATGAAGTGGTATCTTAAGAATCTTCTTTTTTGTAAGGAGTATGGGGGAGTCTGTATCACTCACCAAAATTTAATTGATAATTTTGGGGAATATCAAAAAAGAGTAGGAGAAAGATTTCTTTCGGAATTTGAAATTCGATACTTTAACGAACAAGAGTTCAGTAGCATCAAGCAATATGCAATTGAAGATTCTGTATTTTCTCAGATAGAGAAACAATGTGGAAGTAGATCAGCAGAAATATCTCATCTTTTAGGAGAAGATGATTTTTTATTGCATAAAAGTTTAGATAGGATATTCCATGAGATGAGGGATGACTTCCCTAATGAAAATATTGAAATGGCATTTCATTGTCTCAATGCTTATAAAAGCATAACGGATGCCTGTGAGAGATATAACGTGCCACTGATAAGTTATACTTTCTCTTGTATGCGCAAGGTTCATGGCTATCGTCAAACTCTTTATATAGCTGCTATTGATAAACCTATTTACTGTACTGATGATGGTAAGATACGTTATGACAAATTTTGCCAAGAAAACAACAACTTTCCGATTCTTAATAACAAAGAAATCATTGCACTTCTTGGAAAATCAAGGACATTACCATTAACTCTATTAATGGATAAGGAGCCTTCACATGAAATAGCTATATGTGGCGAAGCATTTGCTTATATTCCTTCGGTCTATTATACTTATCACTATGATGATGATGATGTATATTATTATATTGGTAAAATATACAAGCAATCTCAAACGAAAACACGTCAACATCCTTATCTTTTGGGGCATATGCAAATTCCCAAAGATCATTTCATGCAGGATGATCCAGCATCTTTTATATTGAGTTGCAAAAGAACTACAAGTGTTGCATCCCAAATTATGCTTAAAACAATGCTTTGGGGACGCACTCCCGTTATGCCAAAAGATACCTTACCTTTAGCGTTTCAGTGTGCAACAAAATATGATGAAATCAAAGTCACTGATTTAAAATTTTTGAACTATTATTTGTTTTGCTACATGGTACCTTCATCCTTGATGTTTGATGCTGACTATTGGCGATGGCGTATGACGAAACCAAGCGAGGCAGAAATCTATATCCGCCATTTGAAAGAGATTCTTAAGAATGTAGAGTGCTATGAGAATATCTTCAATAAAAAGGATGATATCTTTTGGGATATTCTCGCAACGCGCAAGAGCGATAATAGTATTGTAGAGAATATGAAATCTTTTGTGCCATCAGAGACTATTGATTGGAATGCTGCTACATCAAAAGTTGTTCTAAAATATATTGATAAGCCCGATGAAACTATCTGGGTAGCTAACAATTTCAAGAATGGCGAGATCAAGAGTAGGTTTATTATCAGCGATAATCTAACTCTTAAAAGTATCTTGTTCTTTGCAATAGATGATCGTGCTACTTATATTAAGGTTGAGCGAACTCTAGTGAATGATACTCCCGTCGTTGTATCCACGAAATGTGAATATACCGACAAACATTGTCCGTCGGTAGTCATTGATGTATCAGAAATTACAGGAACAATTAGCACCCTGACCGTTTTCTGGAATTATGATGATAGCTATAGTGGGTCTTATAAATAGTTATCACTGCTGAGATTAAGTATCTAGTAGCGATATATTTCTGTTCTTTTACGTTTAATTATAGAGTAATTAATGGATTCAAATCGCCAAATAAAGTTCGGCGTATTAATGTCTTACTTTGCCATCGGCATCAACATAATTACAGGTTTAATATACACACCATGGATGATTTCATCTATAGGGCAGGAAAATTATGGGCTATTTACCCTTGCCAATTCTATCATGGCTTTTTTTATGTTTGACTTTGGTTTAAGTGGTGCAATCACACGCTATATTTCCAAATATTTGTCAGAAGGTCGTCTTGATAAGGCAAACAATTGTTTAGGTTTAGTCTATAAATTATATTTTGGCATAGATCTTTTGTTGTTTATAATTCTTGCTGTAGTATACATTTATATTCCTGATATTTATCAGAAACTCACCCTAGATGAAATAGAAAAGTTTAAGATTGTTTATGCTATTGCTGCTGTATTTAGTGTTTTATCCTTTCCTTTTATACCCGTTGATGGAATATTGACAGCAAATGAGAAATTCGTACAATTAAAAGCATGCGATGTATTGCAAAAACTCCTTATTGTGACGACAATGTCCATTTGCCTTCTTTCTGGTTGTGGCTTATATGCTCTCGTTGTTGTAAATGCTGCTGCGGGCCTCATAAGTATATTTGCAAAATTATGGGTGATTAGAAAATATACAAATACTAAAATAAATTTCAATTATAATAATAAAAAAGAATTTCATGAGATAGTTGGTTTTTCAGGGTGGATAACGATATCAACTCTTGCTCAGCGATTTGTTATTTCTATCCTGCCTTCGCTTCTTGGAATCCTGTCAGGCTCAAGAGCAATTGCTTTATTTGGGATAGCAAGTGCTTTGGAAGGTTTTGTCTGGCTTTTTGTTAGTTCAATAGGAGGGCTATTTTTACCAAAAGTTTCAAGAATTGTAGCGAACGGAAACTCTGATCTCTTGCCTTTAATGATTAAAGTGGGGAGAATCCAATTTATGGTTGTATCTGCAATTACTATAGGTTTTATTTGTTTAGGAAGTGATTTTATTTTTTTGTGGGTAGGAAATAATTTTGCAGATAGTTATTTATGTGCAGTCATACTGATACTGCCGTCATTTATGTCCACTCCGGAAGGTATAGCGGCTCAAGCTATTCTTGCAAGAAATAAAGTGAAGCAGCAAGCCTTGGTTTTTGCATATACTTCAGCAATTAATATTTTTATAGCTTGTTTTTTATCTTATTATTTCGGTGCTATAGGTGCATCCATATCTGTATGTGTCGTATATACTGCCCGATGGCTTTGGATGAATATTATATACAAGAATGAACTTGGACTAGATGTCATCAAGTTCTATAAAGATTCCTTTGTAAAGATGTTACCGTCTTTTGTAATTCCATTGATAGCAGGAGGCATTATTAACTATTTCTTACCCGATGGATTATGGGGATTTTTTCTATTAAAAATGACAGTATTTATTGTTATATTCCTTATTGCACTATATCATGTAATGAATGAATATGAGAAAGATTTATTGATTCGTCCGATTTTGAGACAAATAAAGGTAAAAAAGTAAAATAAAGAATGGAAAATATAAATAAATTTGCTCCAGTTATTATTCCTACGCTCAATCGTTATGATCATTTTCATCGATTAGTAGAGTCTTTATCTAAATCTCCTGAAGCTAAAGAGACAGAATTAGTTATAGGTCTAGACTATCCTCCTTCTGAGAAATATATGGATGGTTTTTGTAAAATACGAGATTATATTCCTACTATTATTGGATTTCGTAAGGTAACTGTATTCGTAGCAGAAAAGAATTTAGGGCCTTCAAGGAATACTAAGATACTTCGTGATTACGTTGATAAACAGGGGTATGATTGTTCGATTTTTACCGAGGATGATAATGAATTCTCTCCAAATTTCCTAGCATATATGAACTGGGGATTGGAAAAGTATAAAGATAATAAAGATGTTATGGCAGTAGTAGGCTATAATTATCCCATGGATATGACTGGATATGATGAACCTTATTTTTTTACTCATGAATTTTCTTCTTGGGGATATGGTCAGTGGAAAGATAAATATGATTTTCTTTGTAAAAATGTATACAATGTTAAGTTCGCAAAGAAATTGATATTTAACCCTTATCGTGCCTTAAAAATAATTTTCTCACGTGGTTTTTATTTATACTATGCTCTTGTTCTTTGCTACAAAAATAAGAGAGTCTATAGTGATTACTTTTTTACTGCTTATGGGTATGTATATAAGAAATATTGTTTATTTCCTACGATTTCAAAAGTAAGGAATCTGGGGCATGATGGGAGTGGAATACATTGTGGGAGTGTTAAGATAGAAGATGATGTTTTTGCAGCTCAAGTTATTGATACTAATTATAATTTCGACTGTCAATCATCTCTTGATGTTCGAATAAATAAAAAAATATCAAAAAAAATTAATTGTTTTTTGGACTATAATACCCCTGGAATTTGGAAGAGCGTAAAAAAGATGATTGGTTTTTTTAATTAGTAAGAAATCATCTTTAAAAGGTTACATCTATAAATATGAATATAGGCTGGTTTATATTCCTAATCATTTTATTTATTATTGCTTATTTATCTAATGAAAATAATAGAGTTGGGAATAAATATAGTAAGTGTTATAGGATCTTATTGATTTTAATTCTATCTTATATTGTGGGATTTGGCGGAGTAGTCGCTACAGATCATGAAGAGTATGCCAATATGTATAAATTTCATGATTATAATCTATCTTTCGACTCTATTTGGGATAGGAATCGTGAAATTGGATATGTATTATTGAATGATTTGGGACATTTATTCGGACTTGGAGAAGCTGGCTTTTTTTGTTTGGTCGCATTAATAACAAATTCACTTCTTGTAAGGTTTGTATATAAATTTAAGTCTCCTGCTTTTTCGATATTATTGGTTTTCTCTATAGGTACATTTTTGCAGCAAGGAAACCTTGTCAGGCAAAGTTTAGCTGCTGCGGTTATCATGAACAGTGTATTATATTTAAAAGATAAAAGATGGAAATGTTATATTGTAGGAGTTTTAATTGCGGCTTCGTTCCACATGTCGGCATTAATGTTTTTGGTATATTTGCCTATAATATTTATTAATGGTAATAAAGGAATACGTAATCTTAAATGGGTATTAATTTCTGGTTGGCTTATATCGTTATTAGTGCTGTTTAATGTAATTAATGTTGATATTCTCCAGATTTTATCCTCGTATGATTATTATAGTATGTATAGTTCTAATCAGAATAGTATGGCATTGGAATTATCTATATTGCCTATCGCAATCTTTAATCTATTTGCTATTTTCAATTTGCAATATTGTTTAAAAGAAAATTATGTAATGGCTGCGATTCTTGTATCTGCTGCCATAATAACTAATACCACAGTTCAAGCTCCTAATATGGTTCGTGTATTCTTATATTTCGATTGTATAGGATACATATATATGATTGATTATTTTTCTCGCATTAGGAATGGACGAATTGGTATATTAAAGCAAATACTATATTATTCATTAGTAGCTATGTGTATTGCAAGGCTTTGTGTCAATTATGTTTTTTCAGATAATGTTCTCTTGATGTCGAAGACTTATAGTTGGTCTAAGTTTTTTCAATAGGTAAAGTTTCCAATTTGATGTCTTGTACTCTTTTGTCAAAATTTCGATTTTTGCTGTTGCGACTAAAACTTAAAAAAGAGATTATAAGACTGAAGTTATGCCACACAGCGAATTCTTTTAGGATTCTGTAAAATAATATCTTTATAATTTATTTCATAATAGGTACAAGTGTATTTGTCATGAACTTATTTCAGTTCATTTGGAAGACGAATTGGAGATTACATTTATGAGGGGGACTTTATTCTTAGATAATAATTGGATGGCGAATGTTTCTTTACATACCATACGTTGATATCTACTTGCTGTAAGGTATCTCTACTCTTGAATATTTAAAGAAATTCTTCCATAATTTGTCAAAAGTTACAGGTACTAATAATTTCTAGAATTCAAATCTATTTTTGAATATTTTAAGAGAAAACTACCTATGGGAGGCTTTTCCTATAGGATACGTCAAAACAAGACATTTATGATTTGCTTTACAACGAATCGTTGAACGTGTCTGATAGACTGTTATGGTCATTTTCTTTTGATGTTTTTTAGACGTATTATACTGTATAAGGATATGAATATGAATACTTATCACTGTTAATTATCTGATTAATAGGTGTTTGGGTAGGCTAATTAATAGCAAATAATAGATGGTCTAAATTTTTAAAGTGGACTTTTATAAAGATGAGAATGAAAATACTAGTAATCAGCAATAATAGCTTTTCTGATGTTTATAATAATGGAAAAACATTGAAGGCGATGTTTTCAGAGTTTCGAAAGGATGAATTATGTATGCTATTCTTTCGTCCGCATGATGAGATCTCAGCTTCGGCTTGTGAGGATTATTTTCTTATTTCTGATAAGGAGATACTTAAAAGCGTTTTCTTTCCAAGGCATGAAACGGGAGCTGTAATATTTCCATCAGATAGTATGGCTATAAAAGAGGAACTTATGGAACAGAGACCGAAGATGCAAAGAACAAAGCTACGGCAACAATTGAGAGATATTGTATGGAAAATGGGGCATTGGAATAAACGTAAATTGCGGGAATGGATAGAAATTCAGAAACCTAATGCCATTTTTTTTGTTGGAAGTTATTGTAAATTTGCTAATAGAATAGCTATCGCTTTGCATAAACAATTACAGATTCCTATGGCGGTCTATTATACAGATGACTATGTTGTTAATGCCAAACCATCTATATATAGGAATAGTTTGATAAAATCATATCAAAAGTTAATAGAAGAATGTGAGCAATTCTATGCTATTGGTGAAGAAATGGCAGATGCATATGCACAGTTCTTTGGTAAACGATTTAATCCAATTATGAACATAGTGGATAAATCTGAGCCATGTCCTAAACAAGAATCCACCTCTATTACTATTTCATATTTTGGTAGTTTATATTACAAACGTTTCGATGCTATAGTTAAAATTGCTCAGTTACTAAATGATAGAAAAACACACATAAAGAAAATGTATGGTATAAATATTTACACTTCTTCTATGATTACTGAAGAGCAAAAAATACAATTAGAAAAATTCGGTATAAATAGTAAAGGATTCGTAAAAGGGGACGAATTCAAAAATGCAATGAAAGCTACTGATATATTTCTTCATGTGGAAAGTGATGATGAAGATTATATTAGATTAGTAAAGTTGAGTGTATCAACTAAAATTCCTGAATATCTTATGGCTTATAGACCAACGATTGCATTTGGACCAAAAGAAGTTGCTTCAATAAGATTATATGATAAGATTGATTCACGAATGGTTGTTTTCAGCAATGATAAAGAGAGTTTAGATTGTCGTTTAAATAGGATTATTCAATTAATAAATGACTCTTCTTTAAGAGATGAATTGGCACAAATTGGTTTTGATTATGCTTGCAAACATTATATAAGGGAGGTTGTTGCTAGACAATTTAAAAATAGCCTAATTAAAATGACTAATGAACCCACTTTAAATATGGCTGTTTTATGAAACATGGCCTAAGCATTAATGAAGGCTCTCAATTAGTTAATAATGTCAGAATAATTACTCTTCAATGGTAAAATTATTGGGATTACACTTAATATTTAGTGTTGAACAAGGCTTTTAAGACGTTTTCTGCGACTCTAGAATTGACTAAATTGATTCTTTGAATCCAAGATGTACGTATATATTTATTTTACAACGAGTTTTGAATAAGTCTAATTTGCTATTATAGTTTTTTTCGATGTTTTCTATACGTATGATGCCATAAAAGTTTTATACTACTAGAATCTAATAGACTAACATATAATTAAATAAATTAAAAAACAAGAACTAATCCGATTTTTAAAGTGGATTTATTAAGTAAAATATAATGTCGATATTTAAAGACAAAGTCCTGTTAATTACAGGTGGTACAGGTTCTTTTGGTAACGCTGTACTTCGTCGCTTTCTTGGCAGCGACATCAAAGAAATTCGTATTTTCAGTCGAGACGAGAAGAAACAGGATGACATGCGTCATCATCTTCAGAATTCGAAGGTAAAGTTTTATATTGGTAATGTTCGTAATCGTGAATCCGTGGATATGGCCATGGAGGGTGTGGATTATGTATTCGCTGCTGCTGCACTGAAGCAGGTGCCCAGTTGTGAGTTCTTTCCTATGGAGGCTGTGCGCACCAATGTGGAAGGAACCAATAATGTGTTGCTTTCGGCTATCGCTCACGGTGTGAAAAATGTCGTGGTGCTCTCTACTGACAAGGCTGCTTACCCTATCAATGCCATGGGCATTAGTAAGGCGATGATGGAGAAAGTGGCTATTGCTCAAGGACGTGCCTTGGGTGAAGATTCCAAGACGATTATTTGCTGTACCCGTTATGGCAATGTGATGGCTAGTCGTGGCTCAGTAATACCTCTTTGGGTAGAACAGATGAAGGCTGGCAAGCCTATCACTATCACAGATCCAAAGATGACTCGCTTCATGATGACATTGGATGATGCGGTAGATCTCGTAATCTATGCCTTTACTCATGGTAAGAATGGTGACCTTTTCGTTCAAAAGGCTCCCGCTGCTACATTAGAAGTATTAGCTGAAGCGTTGAAAGAGACTTATGCTTTGGTTGATGCTAAGTATAGTGAAACGGAAGTGAAGACTATCGGCACCCGTCATGGCGAGAAACTATATGAAACTCTGGTGACACGTGAAGAGATGGCGAAGGCGATTGATATGGGTGAGTACTTTTGCATTCCTTGCGACAATCGCGATTTAAATTACGATAAGTTTTTCACTGAAGGTAATAAAGAGATTGCCAAGATTGAGGATTATGACAGCCACAATACTGGTCGTCTTGATGTTGAAGGCATGAAGAAACTGTTGCTGAAACTGCGTTTCATCCGCGAGGACCTTGGTCTGGACAAAAAAGCAAAGTCTACTGAGATCAAAAGCGAATAATCATGAAAATATTAGTAACTGGTGCCAAGGGGTTTATCGGCTGTAATCTGGTATCCCAACTGCATAATATTCAAGCCGGAAAGGCACGGAATTATACGGTATCTGCTGAAAGTATGACTGTTTTTGAATATGATATCGACAGTAACCCAGCTGAACTTGAGGTCTATTGTAAACAAGCGGACTTCGTGTTCAACCTTGCCGGAGTGAATCGCCCCAAGGATCAAACGGAGTTTATGAAAGGTAACTTTGGTTTTGCCTCTACGCTACTTGATACATTGAAGAAATGTAACAACACTTGTCCGGTGATGATTTCATCGTCTACCCAAGCGGAGCTTGATAATTCTTACGGTGAGTCGAAGCGTGCGGGTGAACAATTGATGTTTGCTTATAGTAAGCAGACTGGAGCCAAGGTTTTGGTCTATCGCTTTCCAAATGTGTTTGGTAAATGGTGTCGCCCCAATTACAATAGCGCAATAGCTACATTTTGTAACAACATTGCCAATGATTTGCCTATTCAGGTGAACGATCCCAATGTGGTAATGAATCTGGTGTATGTGGACGACGTGGTAGATGAATTGATTGGTGCTTTGAGTGGCGGCGAACATCGTGATGGTGATTATTGCAGAGTACCTGTGATGCATACCATTACCTTGGGTGGTATCGTAGATCTCATCAATTCTTTTAAGGAGATGCATACCAATCTGCAAGTGCCTAATCTCGGAGATGCATTCACCAAAAAGCTCTATTCCACCTATTTATCGTATTTGCCAAAGGAAAAGTTCATCTATCCGCTGAAAATGAATATGGACGAACGTGGTAGCTTCACGGAAATCATCCGCACGATTAACAGCGGTCAGGTATCTGTGAATATTTCAAAGCCGGGCATAATAAAAGGCCAGCATTGGCACCATACGAAGAATGAGAAGTTTGTAGTGGTGAGTGGACGTGGGTTAATTCAACTTCGGAAGATTGCTACTGAAGAGATCATAAGTTTTGAAGTGAGTGGCGATAAGATTGAGGCGGTGGAAATGATTCCCGGCTATACACACAATATTATTAATTTGAGCGAGACAGAGGATTTGGTGACGGTAATGTGGGCAAACGAGGTTTTTGATCCTAACCGTCCCGATACTTATTTTGAAAAGGTATAAAAGGAAGATGGAATTGAAAACTGATTATTCAAATATAAAGTTTGCTGATGACGGTAAACTGAAACTGCTGATTATTGTGGGTACCCGTCCGGAGATTATTCGACTGGCTGCTGTAATCAATAAGTGCCGTAAGTATTTCGACTGCATTTTGGCCCATACTGGTCAGAACTATGACTATAATCTGAACGGTGTTTTCTTTCATGATCTCAAGTTGAAAGATCCCGAAGTGTTTATGGATGCGGTAGGCGATGACTTGGGTGCAACCATGGGTAATATTATTAATGCCAGCTACAAGCTGATGGCTCAGATTAAGCCGGACGCAGTGTTGGTGTTAGGTGACACCAACTCGTGCCTGAGCGTGATTGGTGCCAAACGTCTCCACATACCTATTTTTCACATGGAAGCCGGCAATCGCTGCAAGGATGAAAACCTTCCTGAAGAGACGAACCGTCGTATTGTAGATATTATCAGCGATGTGAATTTGGCTTACAGTGAGCATGCCCGTCGCTATTTGGCAGAATGTGGTTTGCCTAAAGAACGCACATATGTTACCGGTTCGCCTATGGCAGAAGTGCTGCATCAGAAGCTGGCTGAAATTGGAGCGAGTGACATTCATCAGCGATTGGGATTGGAAAAAGGCAAGTATATTCTTCTTTCTGCTCATCGTGAAGAGAATATAGACTCGGAAAAGAATTTTAATTCACTCTTTAACGCCATTAATAAAATGGCAGAGAAATATAATATGCCCATCCTCTATAGTTGCCATCCCCGTAGTCGCAATCGTTTGGTTGCGAGTGGGTTCAAACTTGACAAGCGGGTTATTCAACACGCCCCCCTTGGTTTCCACGATTACAACTGTCTTCAGATGAATGCATTTGCCGTAGTGAGTGATAGTGGTACATTACCTGAGGAAAGTAGTTTCTTCACTTCGGTAGGTCATCCTTTTCCTGCTGTTTGTATTCGTACTTCCACTGAACGCCCTGAATCTTTGGATAAAGCCGGTTTTGTTCTTGCTGGCATTGATGAAAACTCTTTACTGCAGTCGGTGGACATAGCTGTTGGATTGGTGCGTGATGGTGATTATGGTATTCCAGTTCCCGATTATACGGATGAGAATGTTTCTACTAAGGTGATAAAGATTATTCAGAGCTATACAGGGGTGGTGAATAAGATGGTTTGGAGAAAAAAATAAGCTACCTTTCTCTATTTATGAGCAAATAAAGCGGTATTACAAATGATTTCGTGAACAGTTTCCGCCTGATAAAAATGACATGTAATGGAGTCCGAGAGCTACTTCTGAAATTTTAACTCTATTTTAAATTATGAACTTTGCCATTGCTGACATATATATTAAGTACTACTGAGTTATTTATCTTCTAGTTCTTAATGATAATTGTTTATAATTATTTCAATTTAAAATGTTTATTATATGACAAATATTGCCTTAATCACCGGTATCACCGGTCAAGACGGTTCTTTTTTGGCCGAATTTCTATTGAGTAAAGGATATGAGGTACATGGTACTATCCGCCGCTCATCAGTTGACTTCCGTGAACGCATCATGCATCTTGAAGGGGCTCCTCACTTCCATTTACATTATGCAGACTTGGGAGATTCTATGAGTATCATTCAAGTACTGAATAAGGTACGTCCTACTGAAATCTATAACTTGGCTGCCCAAAGTCATGTGCAGGTATCGTTCGATTCACCAGAGTTTACGGCTGATGTGGATGCTACAGGTGTATTGCGTATCCTCGAAGGGGTACGTCAGTGTGGATTGGCTAAGACTTGTCGCATTTATCAGGCTTCTACCTCGGAACTATATGGTAAAGTAGAAGAAGTGCCTCAGAACGAAAATACTCAGTTTCATCCCTATTCACCTTATGCGGTGGCAAAACTTTATGGCTACTGGATTGTGAAAGAGTATCGTGAGGCATATAATATGTATTGCTGTTCTGGCATTCTCTTCAACCATGAGTCGGAGCGTCGTGGTGAGACTTTCGTCACTCGTAAGATTACCCTAGCTGCAGCTCGTATCGCTCAAGGTAAGCAAGATAAACTTTATTTGGGTAATCTCTCTTCATTGCGTGATTGGGGGTATGCTAAGGATTATGTAGAGTGTATGTGGCTGATTTTGCAACATGAAACTCCCGAGGATTTCGTGATAGCTACGGGTGTGCAGCACTCTGTACGTGAGTTCTGTCAGTTAGCATTTCACCATGTGGGTATTGAATTGGAGTTTAAAGGTGAAGGTGCTGATGAAAAGGGTATTGACAAAACTACTGGTAAAGTAATTGTTGAGGTATCTGAAGATTTCTATCGCCCCACAGATGTGGTAAATTTGTTGGGGGACCCTACAAAGGCGAAGGCGAAGCTTGGGTGGAATCCTGCTAAGACGAGTTTCGAAGAATTGGTAAAGATAATGGTTGAAGCTGATATAGTAAAAGTAGCTGCAGAAGTTGCTGGTGAGAAGGTACGCACCAATCTAGTAGAATATCTTGAAAAAGGAATTGTAAAATAATAATTATGGGTTAGTGGGCCGTATCTCATGATTAATTTAGTGCTGAGTAAAGAATCAGAGATATATGTGCAGATTACTAACTTGTTGGCTCTGTCATTTGGAATAATAGCCGTGGAGGAACTCCATATAAGGTTAAAATAAAAGTGAGAGTACGGAAATTGTTTGGGTGGTATAAAAAGAGTTTAAAAATAGACTTTTAGGGAAAATGAAATCGAAGGTTATAATAGTGAATCAATCTACCGGTTACCTGATGGTGGATGTTGTAAATGCTTATAGTCAAGAATATGACGAGGTGGTATTATTAGCTGGCAAGGTTGAGGAACATAGCCGTATTTTATCTTCAAAGGTATTTTTATATAATATTAAAACCTATAATAAGAAGAATATTTTTTATCGAATAGTAACTTGGTTGATTAGTTTTTTTCAATCATTTTTTTATCTTCTTTTTCATGGGAAAGGTGCTATGGTTGTATATGTGACTAATCCTCCACTTTCTTATTTTTCTTCACTGTTTCTTAAAAATAAGTTCATTATTGTTGAATATGACATTTATCCAGATGCTCTAAAAAATATAGGAATTAGAGATAATAGTCTAATATTTAAATTATGGACGAAGATAAATCGAAAGGTATTTAAGAAGGCTGATTGTATTATTACTCTAAGCAATGGGATGGCTAATCTTCTTTCTAAATATGTAAATAATAGTAAAATTAAAGTTATCCCTAACTGGGGTTCAATAACAATGAATCCTGTTTCGAAAGTTGATAATCCTTTTATTAAAGAACATCATTTAGAAAGTAAATTTGTTGTGATGTACTCTGGTAACATAGGCTATACACATCATGTGGAAACAATAGTTGAACTAGCTTCACTTCTTCGAAATGAGCCTGATATTCATTTTATGATTATTGGTGATGGAGGGAAGAAAGCTGATTTAATTAAGTTGGCAGAGACACAAAGATTGATTAATTGCACTTTTTTAGATTGGCTTCCCGCAGATAAAATTGTTTATTCTCTGAGTTCTGCCGATTTATCAGTTGTGACACTTACTGACGATACGGCTTTTGTGAGTGTCCCGAGTAAGACATATAACATTCTTTCTGTTGGTAGCCCTATGCTTTGTGTTGCTCCTGAAAAGTCAGAAATCGGTCAATTAGTAAAAAAGGAGCGTTGTGGAAAGTGTTATGATAAAAGCCATGTAGAAGAAATGATGAATTTCATTTTACAGTTGAAATCTGACAAAAAGTACTATACTGAAATGACAAAAAACGCACTAAAAGCCTCTACGCACTATACTTTTGCGAATGCAAATGAATATGTCTATTATAAATGATATTGAATATTATGTATGAACATTGTGTAAAGAGGACGCTTGATTTTGTTCTTGTTATTTGTATATTAGCTATCGTATGGCCTATACTTCTTCTTGTTACTTTTTGCCTTTATTTTGCTAATAAAGGTGCCGGTGTTTTTTTTACTCAGGAACGTCCGGGCAAGTATGGCAAGATATTCAAAGTTATCAAATTCAAGACGATGACTGACGAACGTGATGGAAATGGAAACCTGTTGCCGGATGAGAAACGTTTGACAAAAATAGGAAAATTCATTCGTTCCACTTCTATTGATGAATTGCCACAGTTGATTAATGTATTGAAAGGCGATATGGCTTTGATAGGTCCCCGTCCTTTACTTC